>Ga0163109_10000053_pt1 | contig 97720 bp, 74 predicted proteins | sample CRUFie1St13metaG_FD_108704 | JGI IMG/M metagenome (GOLD analysis project Ga0163109, IMG submission 108704) | Marine microbial communities from the Costa Rica Dome - CRUD Field 142mm St13 metaG | ecosystem: Environmental > Aquatic > Marine > Oceanic > Photic zone | place: Costa Rica: the Eastern...
ATTCTTTGTTGATACGAAATCCATCTAATGCCCTATTCCCGATAGATATTTGAATGGCCGGGACTGCGAGATGAAAGGTAGCAGTGAAGTGGATAGAGAATCATCAACTAACGACAGAAAAGATTGCAGTGCTTTGAGTTTCTGGAACTGGGTACTTTTTTACTTCTCCGCAACAGGCCGTTTAAAAGTAACTTTTTTGTGTTGAGCTTTTGAATTTTAAAAGGAATTGCACCCAGATTCAATAACTCAAGAGAGCAGAATCCCTTACGGCTGACTTTTTTGGCCTATTCTAACAAGCTCACTTTCAACAAAATGATTGTGACTGTCTGCATCGCAGCTCAAACAAATCTGAAAAGCTTTTGCGTCGCCAAATTTGCCTTTATACCTTAAAACTTGACTACGTTTTTCCTGCGAAATAGATCCCCTTTCGGAGTCCTAATCTTGATCGGTAGGACTTTTTTCTTTGATAACCTTTAATCGGGAATCTTGCTTTGTGGAAATCTGTTTGGAATGCCGCTATCTCGCAGCCACTTGCAGGATTTTCATCTAATGGTTCAGGCACCTCAAACCGTGTTTGGTGCATCACGAAGAGCTTTTTATTTATGAAAATTTGAGTTTCGGGATTTTGATACCAACTTATTTCCGCCTCGATTACGTCCGCCCAAGTTTCTAGGTAAATCAATAAATCTTCTCTCAATCTAAAATTCAGCGAGCGCCGTCCATTTGGTAAATGTCTGACTACGATATCTAAATTTAGTCGCTCGAGAGCATGTAATTCATCGATCCCAAGGCCGAACGAAAGCATCTCCTGAATCAATTTGCTGACTGGTTTGTTACTTACTTCACAAAATTCTTCTACGTGATCAACCCACTCGCCTTCAGAGTACAAGGCGATACGGTGTATTTGACCACCATCTAAACCGGTCAGAGTTTGTGCCAGGTGCCCGCAATTGCAACGCCCCTGGTTTGTCCAACGATAATCCGCCCCCTCTCTGACCCTTTTCGCCGTTAGACGCACTAGCCTAGCGAGCTCTTTCCTTTTTTCATGTAGCAGCACAGTCGACAAATACCCTCCGTTAAAACTGCAACATTTTGCAGCTAAATCAGTCAAGTATAATTAGATTCAAACACTGAGAGGGACTTAAACTTGGGAACAAATGTGCAAGCGACAATGTGATTTATTTATAACTACGTCTCAAATTGCGTTAAGATCCCCAACTGTAGTGATTTGAAACCCTTTTAAATAATCTGAAAATTTCAAAAACATATCCGAAAAGTATGGATTGGCTATTTCTGAAGATTTGGGATAAAAGTAAAAAATTAGGCTTACGCCAATACGAATCCATCAGTTGGGAACTAAAGTTTATATCCCGTACTTTACAGTTTTTGTTTAGCCGCAACTAGTTGTGCCCTTAGCTTTTCATAATTAACGGCCTGAACAGACACTTCATCCGCGATTGCTATGGAGGCAGCAGCACCAGCACTCTGCCCCATAATCATAAATACCGGTTCCATTCGAATAGAACCGAAAGCCACGTGGCTCGCTGACAGGCAAACTGGAACCAGTAGGTTGGTACACTCCTCGATCTTGGGGACAATCGAGCGATAGGCTATCGAGTACGGTTTAGCCAAATTCTGGCCAAAACCGCCCTCGTTGCGAACGGTAGTCAACCCATTCTCTTCTACGACTACGCGTTGGCAGAAATGCGAATCCATTGCATAAGAGGCCAAGCCGATAGAATCTTTGACTAATCGTTCCGACCTACAATTCGCCTCGGTCATGACATAGTCAGACACCATGCGGCGACCTTCCCGAACGTACAGTTGATGCGGCCAATTATTGGTCTCCCTGAATTCTTTCGGGTCCAAACCAAATTGCCTCACCCTAGATTGGAGATTCTTCGGCACTTGTGGGTCATTCGCTAAAAAATACATCAAGCCTTGCTGATAGTTGACATGACTTTGAAATATTTTCTCTCGCAGCACGTAAAGCTCGCGAAAGCTCATGGGTAGACCGCGGCGCGGTGGCGGTAATTCGGCGAAAGAAGTTGGCTCGAAAGTGCCATCAGGCCAGCGATGGGCACCATCTACATAATCGGACGAAAAACTCCCCGCATTATTCGAGTCGCCATTACGCATCCGAACCGGACCGTCCGTCATATGATCGGTCGTATAGTTGAGTCGCCACTCCACTCGGTGATCAAAATTCAAGAATCGTGCAAGTAGTGCATAGCGCCCCGCGTCATAGACTGCGGGCTTCGGGAATGGAATCTTTCCCTCCGCATTAGAGAGACTCATCCGAAAATTGTAGGCCTGCACACGGTAATCACCATCGCCCGGATCACCCGGAGGGTGCGGCGAAATCTCCGGAAGGAGACCTGATGTCGGGTCTCCTGGCACAATAAAAGGGCTGATTGGTAAGCGACAGAACTGGTAGACGTTTTTCCACGACACCTTCTGCCATTGGCCTCCAAGCGACTCTCCAAAAGCCGTCGACGGTTCACGCCCGACGCGATAGGACACGTTGGCAGCAGCCAAAAGGTCGCCTTCGTAGGTGGCATCTATAAACATCTTAGCATGGATAACCTCTCCCGTCTCGACAAACAGCTTGGCAATTTTTCCATCTTCGATGGTCACAGAATTTAATGGGCGATCATACAAAATTCTGACACCGGCTTCGTTTAGCATCGTTGCAAAAAGCTCTTCAGCTTCAGCAGAACCGAAATCGGTGAGCCTACCAACTCGCTGATAGAACTCTGCGGCTAGGCCACCGATAGAATTTTTCTGGCCTAGGTCAGTATCGGTCAACCCTCCGGATGTTAGGCCACCTACATGCTTATTGAAAGAGATTAAAATAACCTTCCTCCCCATTCGCGATGCCTGAATCGCTGCAGTTACGCCCGCTGGCGTTCCACCGTAGACAGCAATATCGCAATTGACTAAATCGTTCGATCGGATTTGCGATGGACGATAATAGAAAGGTTTTGAACCGGATAAAAAGCTGAAAGTCAGATCAAACAGTAACAAAACTGACATCCACCTTAACATCATTCAACCATACTTCATCTGAGCCAGAACTGGCAAGGGCTAATTGGCTAATTCACCACTCTATTTGAGTTCGGCTATTCGATAATTTATTGGCGAGATTAGTACAAAAAATACAGAATTAGATTCCAAACTTAAGCTGCTTTGCAAGGAGAGAACATCTTTATTATCGCGATTCCCAAAATACTAGCGAGCGTAAAGAGTATCATTGCTGATACACCCTCAAAGGAGATCGCAACACGAATTATAACTGTCGATAGGACGAATCCGGTATTTCTAGCTAGACTTCCGAAATCAGTATAGCTCCAGTACGAGATTAGTAGTATTAGAATGTCAGCCAGAATTAAAAAGGTGAAGAAGTCCAAAAAGAATATGGTGCTGCTTACAGAGCCTCTACCCGACTGCACTTCACTTATCCACTCCCAAAAAGCATGACCTGCAGTTATAACGAAGACAATAAGCATTAGGTTCGCGACCAAACGCTTGGTACCGATGAAAATTTTAGCGTCAGCCACAACACCGTCGAACTTGGTTCCAATGCTTTTCTGTCTGTAGAAGCTTAACGAAGTGTAAAAAAGAGCCAAGAAGGTTACACACTCGATTAAAAATAATCCTAAATCTTCACCTACCTTCCAACCTGCGGAAGCCTCTAAATCAGCGAGACGCTTGAAAAGATCTCGTACCACGAGTAACGTGGCTACTTCATATTGCTTCCCAATCGACGACGAGAAAGACTCTGGAATTGCCCTTATAAGCTGATAAACCTCATAGATTAGCAATATTGAAAATGGGGTGTAGAGTGTTGAAAGCGGGGAACGAACTAATTCAGACGTATCTCCAACTATGACTAACTTCCCCGTTGTATGCAATACCCAGAGCGTAAGATGAAGAAAGAACCCTACAATTGCGAAAATTATGGATCCCATGCGCACAGCCCCCTCTGCGGAGTGCCCCATCGTTAATTCAAAAACCTTTTTAATAAATTTACTCATTCGTACGATTCTCGCGGTTATTATTTCATTCAAATGCGTATTAATTCTGCTTCAATTGGGTTTTTCCGAAGCAAAAGCTTTCCTCAGCTGGTAATACACAAGCCACAACCGTAGCAGAATAGAAACTACGTTTTTGTTGCAACTAAATAACAAAAAGCTTTTGTTGTTGTGGTTTTTGGAGATCAATTTTTGACTGTGCTAAGAAAATGTTGACTTAATTCGATTTTTCATGAGCACCGACGAATTGGCCTTTCATGGAATTGTCCACATGCTCTAGAATGTGGCAGTTTTATATGAAGAGGATATTTGAATCTGCATATTGATTGAAGTTTATAATAAGACTAACGCACTTCTCCGGTATGACAAGAACAGTGCCCATTCAACGGGTTTCTAGGGCGGATGACTTGCGCTCGTTTCGATCAAGGATAAGAAATTCAACTAGGTGGACATGAAGGGGGCATTTACCAGATTGATATCGGGTATCCCAATTTGCCGTATCTAATAATCAAATACTAATATCGATATTTCCGATCTCCATAGGTTTTCTATTGATCACTATGCGACCCATTGTTATGGTTCCCTGGTCTCGAGCACTATCCCGTCCAAGACGTAAAATTCTATTTAGCACATTGGGAATTACCCGAGAACATTTAGAGGTCGGCTTTGGCCAAATTTTAACCAGATCAAAATGACCATTGGTTGCGGCTTCCGACCAATAAGAAAAAGTCTCTAAAATCCCGGCCTCAAGAATGCTTTTCAGTATAACGTCTTACCCATCATTAAAATCGTCTTCAATTGTAACTCGTCCGCTCGGACCTAGCCGCACGCGTTTCGTAATTACTAAAGAATTAAGATATCCGCCATCTGCAGCTATCTGCTGAAGGGCGGGCCACTTTGTATTTCTCTGAATGCGACCTATTTCTGTCTGGCGCTATATTATAAAAAAGCACCTTCATTAAACCTAGTACAATGAAGGCAAATCCCAGCGTTCTCATCGAGTATATTCCCATGGTAATAGAATTGCGACAAACCTTGAAGGTCGCCCTATTGCGGATAATCCAAGAAAGGGTCTCCGTCATTATTGGCCAATAATTAGCAAATTCTAGGGACGTCGCCTTTTCGGAAATGTACCAAAGGGTCTTTGTAAATGCAGAGTTCTCGTTGCTTGAGAATGTGGAAGCCACAGGCCAGATTTAACAGCACGAGTTCGCACAATTCGATCGGCTAGGGAACTCCTACTTTCAGCACAAAATCGGCCTGATGAACTATGTACCTTATTGGTTCAGCATGGAAATCGCCATAAACAGGCATTCGCTCTGAGACTTCCATGTCATGGACTCTAAAACGAGGAACTCAGATTGGTCAACGGATTTGGATACTTTCAAAAGTTCGCTGAATCATAGGCACTCAGATTGGAAAGAAAAATTTATCGCGTAGGAGAAAAGCAGTTGATGACTAATATAAACTTTTAATCACGCTAACCCATATCAACTGCTTCCTAAGAAAAAATCGCCACGAAGGCCGACCCTGCACTCGAAGTGCCGGACCAATCTATCTACGGCTGGGTTTCGGCCCGAAAACTAATCCTCTGACTCCTTAGCGCTTTTGGCACACCGAAATCCGCCATGATTCGACGGGGAGTCGCTTTCAGCCAGTTGACGGGAACCTGGCTGATAACCCCGACACCAATCATCAGAGCAGAGAAACGAACCGCCTCTCAGAACGTAACCTGTCACGCTGTGACCAATTCTATCTAGAAACTCTTTGCTCGGTCCCGTTGGATTCGATGCTGGGCTAGAAGTACGCATACTGTATGTACTTGGATGGTAAAGATCAGATACAAGCTCCCAAACATTTCCGGCCATGTCATAAAGTCCATAGCTATTCGGTGGAAAGCTTCCAGCCGGCGAGGTGCCGAGATGTCCGTCTTCCCGTGTATTCGCAAGTGGCCACTCACCCTGCCAAATGTTTGCCATCCAAACGCCCGTTCCTTTCGGAAAAAAACTGTTTCCCCACACATATCGCCGGCGCTCCAAGCCTCCTCGGGCAGCACGTTCCCACTCTGCCTCTGTGGGCAGTCTTTTTCCGGCCCACTGGGCATACGCCTCGGCATCCTCATAACTCACGTTAACAACCGGGTGATCCTCTCGGCCTCTCCAAGTCGAGTCACCTCCTTCTGGAGAACGCCAGTTTGCATCGGGAACTAGCCTCCACCATTGAGTATAGTCATATTTTCCGTAAAGCTTGTCGACTGGTTCCTTGAAAACGATAGAACCAGCCGTTTCGCCGAAATTCGATGCCTCTTTTATTCTTTCAATTGCACTGTCGATTGCCGCTTTCTCCTCAAAGGTGGCCCTTTTTTGCATCACCTCTAGCTCTCTGATTCGAGCATTGGCCAATTGGCTCATTTCCCGTATGTAATCTTCGGATAGCTGCCTCTCAGCTATTGTCACATAACCTGTACTATCGATAAAATCAGCAAACTGCTGATTAGTCACTTCAGTCTCATCCATCCAGAATCCATCAACGTATACCTCGTGCACTGGATATGATGTGCCATGAGATTGAGAACCCCCACTCATCAACCCTGCGTCTCCACCCATCTTGAAAACTCCCCCGGGTATAAAAACCATTCCATTCGGTTTGAACTCATCGACGGCAGCAATCCTCGCGGTAAGTAAAACTGAAACGAGACAAGCTAAAATTCCTAAGCGCATTCTTTTTTCCAATTATGGTTACGCCTCGGGGTTTGTGTAACATCCCTCCGGCTCGACAACATCGTCACTAAAAGCAAAGTAATCTCATGACTGATGGGCTCGTGCAAGGAGTATCGCACCTGATTTTGTTGATAAGCAATTCAATTTTGGGTGACTGATTCTGATGGGGGAATGGCGGCGTCATTTGTCCCCGACAAATGGCAAAGCGAGGGGTTGGACTGCGTTACTTGGATTTTCCCCGCAGTCGAATGCCTTCAATCGGGCATAATCTCCTTGGTGGGCTAGTTTCTCGGCAGCACCAGCGTTCGAATCAGCCGCTTTTACCGCACCCGATCTGATCATCATCAGTAAGGCGCATGTGGCCATTCTTAACAGCGAAGCTGTTGGTTCCTTCAAGGATTTGTGCACTGCGAACAATGCCAGAACCCATGCCTTTACGGCAGGTCAGAAAAACTAAATCGGTTTAATTTCGAATCGCTCCCTATTTGACTTCCGCAAGAGCTCCACGATTGGTGTCGGCCATAAATAAGGTGGGCAATTGAGACTCTTCTTTTACGAGTTGCAAAATAGTAAGGGAGTCCTATTCTGAGAGGGTGGGTTAATTGATAACGAGTCCTAAAAAGTATCCAAATATACTAATAGTAAACTCCGAAGCAGTGGAGCGATTTACCGTATCGTTTGAATAACTATTCAACTTAATTTAGGATCAATTCGCAGGTGGGTTCTAATCTCGCGGTTGTCGCTTCCTCGCGGGCCAATACTTCGCCTTTATCGGTGCCGATAGAAGGGGCACATTCGGTCTCGCTTATGTCGATTCCTAGATTGTGTCGCCCTTTATTCATGCCCTAGCTTTGTTTCGACTAAATCGCAAAGTGTATGGAGCAGTAGTAGGTGTACTTCTTGTATCCGCGCAGTGGACTTGCTGGAAACGCAAATTTCGTGGTCGGCTTTGCCCGAGCAGACGCCTCCATCCTTACCGAGGAGAGCGATAGTTTTTAGTCCCAGAGTCTTCGCTTTCTCGAGTGCTAGGAAGATGTTCTTGGATTGACCGCTGGAGCTGAATACTGTTAAACAGTCGCCCATGCGGCCGAAAGCTTCCACCTGCCTTTCAAAGATGCGGTCGAACTCGTAGTCGTTGCTGATGGCAGTCAAGTCTCCGCCATGAACGTTAAGGCATAGAGCAGCGAAGGCGGGACGATCGTTCTTGTAACGCACCACGAGTTCGGTGGTCAGATGGGCGGCTTCCGCAGCACTACCACCATTGCCGCAGGCGAGCAGGCGTCCGCCTGAGCAGAGCGTGTTGGCTATGTCAGCGGCTGCTTTTTCGGTCGTGTCCGAGAAGGCGTTCAATTGTTGAAGAAGTTTGGCTGCTTCTTGTGTATTATGGTTTAGAATGCTCATTTATGAAATTTTGGCTCTAAGTCCTTTAGAGGCTGACTAATACGTTTGTCTAGGCAAAGTCTTCTCCGAGCTTTCGGATACACTCTTAGGAATCTATGGCGACATAAATGCAGGGGGCTGCAACTAGAGTCCCAGTTGAAATACCCATCGCATGTATTGTTTCAAATTGAAGGGACGTGGACCGGCTAAATAATGGTTGTGACCGGTCGACGAGTCCGACCACCAATCCAGCAGATATAGAGCACAAACAGTGGAAGCGGGAATTTTGCCGACTTCGATGCGACCATTCGCAGGCACAGTGAAGGTGTGTTTCAAGGGCGTGCCCGTTTGCCCTATAACGCTAATGGCGACATCGATTTTGGCATCGTTTAGCGTTTTGTTGAGCGCAATCACATTGTGCAATTCATTATCGGCTTCATCCACCATAACGCATAGGTCTTGCTTGACTCATTTGATGTAGGAGTAGGCCAGCTTGGGTCGATTGTAGTAGTCGACTATAGCGTCGGAAATCAATGGCAAGCCGTCGCGGATATTCCACCATAGGATTCCTGTGCGTCGCCAATTGCCCATTCGAAATCGCTCGATGAAGAACTTCATCGCTTCGGACTGGCAGATTTGCGAGGCTTGGATAAATGATTCCAACTGGCCGGGAGTCACGTTGAATAAAATCGAGATCTGATTCGCCATCAACCGGATCCGACCGTCATGGAGTGATTCATCGGGAAAGCTGGCGACTGCTTTCGCTCGCCACTGAGGGTCTATCTCGCCATCGTTCTCGAACGGCCATAGATGTTCAAGCTCAATCATCTTTTTGAGTGATTCAAGAAAGGGGCACCTTGGTATCCAATTTCGCTGACAAGATGGGCTTGAGTATTTGTGTAGAAATGACCCTTGAAATCGTCTCTTGGTCCCCAAAGGTGATCTTCGGGTATTTCCGATGTTTTCTTTCCGCGTTCGAAGACGTTTTGACTCACATAGGGCGAGCTTGGCAAGTAGGACCGAAGCGGGTCTAAGCGTCTCAGCGCTTATGGCAGAATTTCGCGGCTGATACGATCTTCGTCGGATTAAGTTTTGAGTGAAGTGGGAACCAGCCGTGAGCCACGTCGTTTTCGTTGTTTCCACTCCAGAGCGCCATACAGGCGTGACGGAGCAAGCACTTGATAACCACTTCTGCTTACTCGAGCGCCCGTTCCGGGAAATCATCTATTTGCGGATAGAGGGCACAGCCGAACATGAAATCATGCCACACCATGATACCCAGCTCGTCGCATCGATCGTAAAATGCATCCGTTTCGTAAACACCGCCACCCCAGATTCTGAGCAAATTGCAATTCAGGTCTGCTGACATCGAAAGCAGCGTATCGAGATGGCGGTTACATCTTCCGTGGAGAGCATCTAGAGGGACATGGGGTAACTTTTATGAAAACCTTTTGGCTACTGACCACGAAAACGAATTCACCAAGTTCTTTCTCTGTCGTAATCTCAGTTTTGACTTATTCGAGAGTGCGGATGCCAATCGTTCTGATTTGATGCGGGGAGTGAATTGGGACCGTCTATCACTTGGTTTTACGGCCTTTGACCTAGGCTCAAGGTTTTGGCATACTAGGCCACTTATAGGGGATGGGCTTAGCAGCGGGTTGAGTAAGGTCACCCTCGGAGGGCAAGGGTATGTGGACCATCTCCTTCTTCTCGTCTAGGTTTTCGTTGAGCTGCTCTTCGGTAATGGGCTCAGATGAGACTCCGCTCTCAGGAACCTCTAGGCCGGCCGTCCATGTGATGGCATTGAGCACGACTTTCCGAAAATCATCAATGGCCCAGTTGCGGTGCCAGTGGCCGCCGGTGAAGCCGATACCACGGCCACCGTCGGGGCGTTCGACCGCCCACATCATTGTCTGCTGTGTGCCGAGAAGTTTTTCAGCAAATTGATTCCAATGAACATAGCGATTAATGTTTTCCCGGGTGGGAATACCAGTTAAGATATTTTTTGCAGTTTTCGGCGTAGCCCAGCGCATGTTGTAGTACCACTCGTCGTTCGCGCTGAATCCGGGGACGCCTCGGCTGATGGGGTGATCGGCATTGAGTTCGACTTCTGCCGTCCAGTGCGGGTTGGCGGAGTAAGCGGCCTCGTAGTGCCCGCCGATCCACTTCTTGAAGTATTCCCCCTGTTCCCCCTTAGGGACTTCGACTCCGTAGTGCATGCACATTAGGCCGACGCCATTACTGACCATCTCGTCCATCTTGGCTTCGTGTTCGTTAACGGGGTGTCTGGCGTTTCCGTCGGAGTAGATTATGACCGCTTTGGCGTCATCGAAGATGGATTCGTCTTTGGGCCATCCGTGGTGTGCGATAGCTACTTCCACGGGAAGCCCACTCTGATCCTCAAGAGCTCGGGCGAGCAGAATGGTGCCTGCTTTGAATTCGTGCTGACCGGATGGGTGACTCGGCACGCCGGAGATGAAAACGATCTTGGTCGGTTCGTCCGATTCAGATAACTCAGTGGCGGAATCGCTGCAGGCAGTCAAGAAGAGGGCGAATGCTGAGAGGGCCATAGTTGCACCGGTGGCAACGGAGTTATTCCGGGATTGAATGAACCGTTTGAGGATCTTCATATTGGTTACTAAAACGGAGGTCTTTGTGATGGGCGAGTTGTTCATAGGAAATGAATATGTTTCTTAGTTCGGTATTCTTGTTCGGATGTAAGGTCTGTTTGCGGACTCGCGAATGCTTCGGAGGGAATGATTATTTAATATCTGCCCGTTCTGTACTCTGTTTTTTAAAAAATATTTTTTACTCAAGTGGTCGAGTTTTTAGACTTCTCCGGGCCGTTTCGAAAATTTGAAGCACAATGAATCCTGTAGGGTGTGCTTCGTAGAAGCTCTTTCGGAAGATGTCCGCGATGGGCGTCCAAATCGGGGGTAGTTTCGAAAGTAACAACGATTAGTGCATTCCGTAACTGGGCGACGCACGCATCCGGCGTCCTTGGAGCGGGTATTGTGGGTTGGATGAGTGCTTCGCCTAGCAAGCTACGCGGGGCTGAAAGGGATTCGCAGGTTAGGCATTCTCTAGGGTTGCGGATTGAGTTTGCGGCCGGTAGTAACTACTAAAATTCGAAAACGCTATGTCGGGACATCTCTATCTTTGGACGAAAACGATTCACTTGATCATGGCTTGGATGGTCAGCATCTTTTACCTGCCACGCGTTATGGTGCATCTCGTTTACCATGAATATGTCCATTATAAAATAAATGAATAAAGAGATAGATACAGTCATACTAGGTGCGGGAATTTCAGGGTTAAGTCTTGCTCATTTTCTTTCAAAAAGCAACCAAGATTTTTTGGTATTAGAATCCGATAGTCGAGTGGGCGGGATTATTCATACGGTAATAAAAAATCAATTCATATGCGAAAACGGTCCGAACACGGTCCTTCTGAATAACGAGGCCATTTTGGAGCTTATCAAGGATTGTGGATTAATTGAAAAGCTCGAATTTCCTACGACTGTTGCCGACAAGAATCGTTTTGTTTTGCATAAGGGAAAATTGACAATGGTGCCTACTTCTCTTTTGAAATTCATTTGTACACCCTTAATTTCAGCAAGGGGTAAGATAGGTATCTTAAGAGATCTGTTTGTTAAGAGGCATACTCAAAACACAACGGTTTATGATTTTGTTTCGGCTCGTTTTGGAATGGAAATTCACGACCAATTGATTGAACCTTTTATTACGGGTATCTATGCTGGTAACACGAAAAAAATGAGTGCTCAGCACAGTTTGAAAATCCTGTGGGAGCTGGAACAAAAACATGGGAGTATTATTAAAGGTTTTTTTAGACGAGATAAAAATAAACAAGGACAGGGTTCTTTTCATTTACCGATTGGCTTGTCTCAATTGACGGAAAAAATAGCTGATCTCATAGGGGAGAGAATCCAATTAAATTGTAGAGTACATAAAATCACGACTAAGTCGAACGGATATGAAATAGATACTGAGAAGGATCTTATTTTATGCAAACGACTTATTTCTACAATTCCGGCTCATGGTTTAAAGCGATTGATTGCAGATCAATCATTCATTCAAGTTCTTGAGAAGGTGAATTACAGTCCAGTAAGCGTTTTTCATTATGGATTAAAAAAAGAAAATATAAAAAACAAGAAACAGGGTTTTGGTGTCTTGACGAAACCATCTGATGGCAAAAAGTATTTGGGAGTATTATTCAGCAGCAGGACGTTTGGTCATATAGCCCCTGAGGATTTTGAGTTGTACACAGTCATTGTAGGTGGAGAGAGGCAGCGGGAGCTCTGTGACTTGCCGATAGAAGACCTAGAAAGAATTGTTTTATCTGAATTAGAAGAGCTTCTTCAACATGATGGAGAAGTTATTTTTAAAAATCATTTCAGATGGAAAAAGGGAATTCCTCAGTATGACATGAATCATCAAGAATTGCTTGATTCAATCGCTCGATTTCAAGCAAGAAATAAAGACTTTTATGTTATGGGAAATTTTCATGGAGGAGTCTCTGTTAGTGATTGTATCAAAAAGTCCAAAAAAATGGCCTCAGAACTCGAATATAGAGAGCCCCAAAATAGTTAATAAGCGACTCAAAAACCGTTTGCCGTTTGGCCCAAACTCTCCAACGTATTACGTTAATTTTTATTCTTAGTTGTTATAATTTATTTCTATTCGCCAATAGATTTTGATCAGTTATTTGGATGGTGAAAGAGTGTAAGGGCGCCGGCTAAGGCGTGGAGCGGCGCTACATCATGGCCCGAAAGCGTCTCATGTTTGGCAGCGTCATGTTGGAACTCGCCATCGTTTTCAGGTCAGGGCTTGCGGCATGCGAAAACCTTTCTCGTCGTGCTGTTCATTGGCTACGATTACTGGGAGTTCCGCATAGTTAAAGAAGCCGAGCGGGAAGAGTTACCGAGGTCCTCAACCACACTACGCTGGTTTAACGTGAACCCTCTGGTCGGACTGATTTTCAGTAATACGATGCGTGCACTCGGTTAAGCTAGACCTCTCAATCGGGTTGGCTTTTTTACCATTGTTCGCGTCAGGGCTGAATTCTCACTATTGCCCCGTTTTATCAGTGCTCCAGGCGTTTTGATTTTTACTATCTATCTTTTTATTTTAGTTTGTATCTAAATTTATATTACAAAACTATTGATCCGATAACGATTTCCTTGAATGGCTTTCCACATCGTACCAGTTTTGGATCCTCTTTTTTAATCGTTCCACGACTTCCGGGTGCGAGGAAGCAAGATCATCGTTAGCATATGGGTCATCCATTACGTTAAAAAGTCGGACCGGTGCGGTATCCCAGATATGCACATTTTTGTATCTTGTGGTGTCTTCGCCGGAGTAACGAAGAATAAGTTTCCAATCATCCTCTACGCACCAGAGGTATTGTAGCGTCTCTTTGGGCTTGCCTAGCTTCATGTTATGAATCGAGTTCGTGACACCGAAAACGGTCTTACGTTTCTTTCGTGCCGCCTCATCGAGCAAGTTGACTCCCGGCAGATTGGCAGGGGCTTTCAGACCTGCGGCAGCGGCTATCGTAGGGAAGAGGTCTATTGCATGCGCCAATTGAGGCGAGCGAGACGGCTCCACCTGGCCTGGCCAAGAAAGCATAATGGGCGTGCGGATACCATTTTCGTAAGGCGAACCTTTCGAGCGAAGGGCGAATCCCTTCCACAAGGCCTGATCTGGGTCCGCAGCGTTTGTACTTTGTGCCGCCCATCCGTTGTCGCAAATATAAATGACCATTGTATTTTGAGTAAGCGTTTTCTCGTCTAAGTACCCAAGCAATTCGCCGCAAGTTTCGTCGAATAAGTCACACATGGCAAAGTACTTGGCGACATCCTCGGCCCGACCGAGCTTACGATACTTTTTCAGCAAACGCTCCGGCGGGTTGTGCGGCCTGTGGGGAAGAAAAGGTGCATACCAAACGAGGAACGGTTTCTCTGCTTCAGTAGCCTTGTCGATAAAATCCGTTATCGGAGTCATCCCTTCGCGCCCAATCTTCAACCCCTCGTCACCATGCCTGCCACCGCGTTCCGGATCCCCATGTGTCATGCCATGGGTGAAGCCGCCATCCGAGTAGGAACCTTCCCACCACTTCCCTGATTGATGTGCGAAGTAGCCATTCGCAGTTAACAGCTTGATAAAACTCGGGTACTCGTGAAATGCCTCACGCACGATAAGGTCCAACTCAGCCCGATTATTCCGCCCATCCACATCGTTACCCGTAACGCCATGTTCAAATGGAAACAATCCCGTCACCATGGATGCCAATGATGGTCGGCAAAGTGGAGCCGCTACGTATCCACGCTCGAATACAAGGCTATTCTCGGCTAACTTATCCAGATGCGGTGTCTTGATGTCCGGATGTCCCATAAAACCATAGTCGGTCCACGCCTGATCATCGCTCAGGATGAATACGATATTAGGAGATAAGTTAGCCGAAGAAACTTGGCCGACGCCTACCACCGATAAAACGCATGTAAGCAATTTTAATCTGCAAATCCCATTAAAAATCAGTCCCATCGAATCAGAGCATACCGATAAACCTCTATAGGGTTCCAGACAAAACTCAAAAAGAAGCTGCCTATGTTGGAACATTTTTGAAGAGGACCATGATACGAATTTCCAAAAGACTTCATAAAGTTACCGTGAAACGCGGTATAGAGCGAGCGAAGAGCATCCTGTTCATCAATAAAACCTAATCCCGCTTATCTTCGTGAACTCCGTTCTATTCGTGGGCGAAGCTTCTCTCTCAATCTGGGATCGCCTCGTTGGGACCGATGTCATTGCCTTTCCAGTTGGCGACTCCGTTGTCAAGACACGTTTTGGAAAAGTGGGGATAATGATTTGCTACGATGTATTCTTTCCGGAAGTTGCCCGAGAGTTGGCGATGAACGAGGCAGAAATAATAGCGCTCCCCGCATGGGGAGGCAATCCATTACTGGCCGCAGCTCGCTGTGCGGAGAATGGAGTATTCATGGTTTCCTCCACTTACAGCGATCATGAATCCAATTGGATGAAGACCGCGGTATGGAGCCGTGAAGGAGTCCGTGTCGCGGAGGCAGACCAGTGGGGTACCATTTTTATGGCGGAAGTAGATCTCAACCAGCCGACCCACTGGCATTTCCTGGGAAATTTTCGATCCCGCGTTAAGCGTGAGGCTCCCAAAAGTAAAGCTGAGATGACCCGCTGAGCAATTTGCGGCCTATTGATGTGATTGTGGGGGCAACTCCTGCGAAGGACGTTGGGCGGGTAGGGCGAACAATGTTAGAATCGATAGACGCGTGAGAGATAATCAAAAACTGCGATTTCGCAACTTGCCAAGGAGGGATTGCTTCGCCAACGTCTAAATCCTTGTTTACGCTTCACGTTCTTTCACTCTGTCGAGGCGGACCCATTAAACTTTTTAACAACCCAAACTGCATCTACTCATGAGCAAATTAACGCGTCGTCAATTCATCAAAACTTCAACTGCAGCCGGCGTAGGGATACTCGGCGCACCCGCCATACTCAGTGCTGAGGCCAAGGGCGATAAGCTGCGCGTCGCGTTTATCGGCGTAGGGGGGATCAACAATCGCCATATCACCGATACTATAAGTCATGGTGATATTTGCGGGGCGTACTGCGATGTCGATTCCAGCCGATACACAAATATCCCGAATGGCATTGCAGCCATGGAGAAAGACGGAAATAGCTGGCTAGCCAAGCAGTGGAAAGCGGCAAAGGGTTTCCAAGACTACCGCGAGATGTTTGACAAGGCAGCCGACAGTTTTGATGCGGTCATGATCGGCACCCCCGACCATAGTCACTATCCAGCGACCGTCCTAGCGCTAGAGCATGGCAAGCACGTTTTTACGCAGAAGCCCTTAACTCACACGGTTTGGGAGGCGCGCCAGCTGGCGGAAGCGTGTGATCGCTACCAGTTAGCGACGCAGATGGGTAACCAAGGTCACGCCAACGAAGGCAATCGCCAGATAGCGGCCTATGTCCAAGGGGGACACCTAGGTGACATTAAAGAAATTCATTGTTTCACCAACCGCCCCGTTTGGCCCCAGGGATTTGAGCTTCCGAAGGGTGGAGATCCGATACCGGAAACACTTGACTGGCAAAACTGGCTCGGGCCAGCTGCTGACCGTCCTTACTTGGGCGATCGCGGGCTTGACGTAGGGCGGGCAAAAAAGCGCGGCGACGCTTATCTCCCGTTTAACTGGCGCGGCTGGCTCGACTTTGGCGGTGGTGCTTTGGCCGACATGGCGTGCCATACCATGGACTCGATTTTCATGTCGCTCGACCCAGGCTATCCGACCCACGTTGAGGCACTCACTGTCGACACCTTAACCGATGCCGCCTTCCCCAAAGGTTCCACTTTGAAGTGGACCTTTGGACCTACGGACAAGCGTCCTGGCTTCGACGTCTATTGGTACGACGGAACGGACAATGCTTATACGGATAAGAACGGTAAGCCGCGCCGCCATGAGCGGCTGGAGGAAATCGCTCAGGGAGCGGAGCTTGCGAACTCGGGTAACCTGTACGTCGGGACGGAAAACACTCTTTTGGTCACGGGTGACTATGGTGATAGCTCTCGAATAATTCCAAACGAAGCTCATCGTGCCGTCGCCATGGAACTCAAGAAAAAGACCGGCGATCATCGTCCCGCCCGTGTTTATGAACCTTCGATAGGCCACCATACGGAATTCAGAGAGGCTGCTATTGGCAATAAACCTTACGACTACCCCGGCTCGAATTTCAAGTACGCCGGCCCATTCACCGAAACGATTCAGCTGGGCAATGTCTGCTTGCACTTCCCTGGAAAGAAGCTCGCTTGGGATGGTCCGAACCTAAGCTTCAAGAACAGTCCCAAAGCGAACAGTCTCATCAACAAGGAATACCGTAAAGAATGGGATTTTAAGCTAAGCAAAGCGTAACTTTAATGATGTTTTACCGCCGGTGCTGCCTCGGTTCGGGGGCTTCGATTGTGCTAGTTATTGCATCCTTTGGCAGACTTCGTTAACCGTGGAGAAATCGCTGGCATGAGCAAATACAACAAGTTAAAGTCTACCCAGTTTCTGAAATTGGGAAATAGGGAAAAGCCTTTCGATTTGGCAATGCTTGGTTCTCCTTGTGCCCTTGTCCCCGACCGTTAAGAATTACGGGTACGTTCTTTAATTGTTCTCAAGGCGAGCACCTATCGCCCGCGGCTTTAATACAGCTCAGGGCTTGCCCAAAGTATGGCGTTTTTCTCCAGACTTAAACCTCCTATTAATCTTTTCATCTCGATTCGAAAGGTACTATGCAACGATATACTACACTATCTTTGGCGTCATTCCGCCGCATATTGGTGCCAGCTATTTGCTTGTTCGGCCATTTTGTGCTGGCTCAGGACACGTCTCCTCGGCAAACTCAACTAAAGCCGAATATTCTTTGGATAACGAGTGAGGATAACGGTATTTCGTGGGTGAGTTGCTACGGGGGAACTAATGCGAATACGCCAGCGATTGACCAATTGGCGAAGGAAGGCTTCCGCTACACCAACTGTTTTGATAACGCGGCAGTCTGTGCCCCGACCCGGTCGGTCTGGATCACGGGCATGTATGGAATCTCCAATGGAACGCAACCGATGCGGAGCCGTAATCTGATTCCGCACGAAAAGATCAAATACTACCCGGATCTACTAAAGGCGGCGGGATACCATACCTCCAACCCCGGCAAGACGGACTACAACATCGGCGGCCGAGAAGACAAGGATCCATGGGATTACAAGGGAGGTGCGGAGAAATTTGGCTGGAGGATGCGTGAGCCGGGACAACCTTTCTTTGCCGTATTCAATATTACGGACAGTCACGAGAGCCTCGCTCATGGCGGTCTTGAAGAGTTAAAAAAGGATCCGGCTGAAATGAAACTCTTCTCCTATCATCCGGACCTGCCGGTGATTCGGAAAAACTACGCCAAATACGCTGAAGCCGTTGAGAATATGGACCGTAAGGTCCAGCAGGCAATCGATGCACTCAAAGCGGATGGCTTGTACGAAGAAACAATCATTATCTACAACTCGGACCACGGTGGCGTGATGGCCCGGAGCAAACGGTTCCTCTATTCAAGCGGAGTTCACTGCCCGCTCGTTGTACGCGTTCCTGAAAAAATGAAGCACCTCTATCCTGGTAATGAGCCGGGAACGACGGTCGACCGGCTTGTCAGCTTCGTCGATATGCCGAAAACGTGGCTGAGTTTGGCGGGAGCGGAAATTCCGGACACCTTTCAGGGGACCGTCTTTTTGGGGAATGGCATCGAGCCGGAGCCCAAGTATCATCTCGGATTTCGGGAGCGGGCCGACGAGCGACTGGATCATGTACGGCTAATGCGAACGGTACGATACTCGTATCACAAAAACTATTACCCGTTCGCCCCTGCAGGGCATCACCTAGCTTATCTGTGGAAAGCTCAGCTGACGCCAGCTTGGGAACAGCATCACCGAGAGGGGAAAACAAATGAAATCACGGGCCAGTTCTTTGAGCCACGGGCCTCCGAAGAGTTTTTCGATAACGAGAGCGACTTTGACAATGTGCATAACCTAATCAATGCTCCGGAGCATCAGGCGATGATCGCCGAACTGAAGGCAGCCCTGCGGCAGAAGCAGCTCGAGATCCACGATTCGGGGCTCTTGCCTGAGAAGATGCGCGAGCGACGGGCTGCGGAAAATAATCTCACCATCTACGAAATGGTTCGAGATGAGAGATTGTATCCACTCGAATCTTATTTAGATGCTGCTGATAGGGCTTTGTCGAGGGACAAGACGAATCTGGTAACCTTTAAGGAGTGGATGTCGCACGAGGATGAAGGCATGCGTTGGTGGGCAGTGGTTGGCCTGCGCTTGCTCGATAAGAATGCCCATTCCGCGACTGCGCTTCTCAAGAAAGCCCTTAAGGATGAATCGCACGAGGTAAGAGTAATGGCAGCGTGGATACTTATCGACCTAGGACAAGGCGACCTCGGTTTAGCTACTCTTGAAAGCCTATTGATAAACAAATCGGAAAATGAGCCTATGCTTCACAATGTCATCGATTGGGTCGGCGAACCGGCATTTCCGCTCGTAAAGAAGTACCTAGACAATGGAGGTAGTCGCGAAGGTCGTTATGGCATTAGTATATTGGCCCGAATCGCGCAGGTTGAAGGGTTATAGTAGGGTTTTTACTAGATGAGAGGAGAGAAGAGCGGATTGGTTGATAATGTTGGATTCAATCTAACCATTTTTTGCAATAAAGTTGCTATTTCCGTGTGCGGCAATCGGGGAATCGAGTCCTTTAGGGATACGATTGGTGGACCAGCTCAATGAGCCAGAATTCTATCTTGTGGATATTCTAGGTTTACGGCAAAACATATAGTTGCATGGATTACTGATGGCTCTCACATTGAAGCGAGTTGGATCGGCCTTTGAAGTGTAGGCCATAGATTATCCGTCGGAGGGGCAGATCTATGCGAGTGAGCAAGGGCTTTGTATTGAAGCCGCAATTTACTAGCTAGGAGCGGTACTCATGCTCAAAGAGCCGGGAGAATCTCTCCTGTAGCAATTCAATTTTACAGATAATGGACACTTTGCCCTAGTCGGAAATCCGAATCTTGGGTTTGCGGTTGACGAAGGAGCGGTTTTGGAAGCGGGCGGGCCCAGCCATTCGATAAGAGACTTGATTTTGAATAAACTTAGTGAAACGGATCCCCATCTGGCCACGTGGAAAATTTTCAAATCGGCTAAAAGCTGGTCGGAGTGAATCGACTGAGCCGCTTTAAAAACGCCGTACCGAATTATAGGCCAATAGCTTGGTCTGCGCGATCAAGGATACGGCGTTTTTCGTCGGAGGTGAGGTAGTAGCCCCAGTCGATGATTTCGTATTTGCCAGCCCGTTCGCGGACACGACGCTTTTCATCCTCGGTCATCATGGAGCCGTAGTCGATTCGAGTAGCGTCGTAGACTTTCGTGCTGCGTGGGCTGGCGTTCCTCATATCTGCTTGGTCTTTCGACCGGCCGATTTCGCGTCCGACAATGGCCCCGGCAACCGCGCCTATGGTCGCTCCTTCGCCTTCTTCGCCTGACTGGTTTCCTATGATCGCTCCCAGCAAGGCTCCCGTAGCAGCACCCGCTACCGCCCCCTTACGTTCGTGGTGACCACTGGTAGCACATCCAGTCTGCAGTAAGCTGGATGCGAGTAGAGCGAGTAGCCCAATCAGGTGTTTTTTGGGGCGTAGGTTTGTTAAAAGTACATTTTTCATATTTTCTTTTTTCTCATTTTTGCCTTGATCCCGTAAAGGGAAAAGGCACCCAGACTTCTCGTAGACCATACCGCCTAATCGACGTTCCCACGAGAATCTTAACTGGATCACGTTCGATAATCGATCGATGTTGTTGTCATTTTTTAAAGAAAAGACGGCGGTGGCACAGAAAATTTCTAATCGCGGTGAGCCAAGAAGGTCCATATCTGAATTGATTAGTTTGGCCTCAAACCTCGTCTCTGGGCAATCTAAGGGGTCCTCGGTTTTTTTATGTTTGGTGTCTATTAATGATAATCTTAGTTATTATCCTGAATGTTTAACCCTAAAACCCTAACGTTAAAGAGAGTGTATTTCCGATTTTCAAGACTAGACTTGGCACTATTCTTCTCGATTGGGCCTCTCTATTTGCTTGTGACTTTCCAAAGATGCGAATGGGTTTGATTGGTGTCATTTCGAACTGGGAGGAAAATAAATATCGAATTTTTGCTCCGATTTGCTTTGTCTCTACGCAAGTTAGCTTAAAACGGTTCTAGAACCGCCGTCGACTCTGCTTATGTATTATCAAACTAAACCTCTGAATAGACGTACTTTTCTTAGAGGTATCGCGGGTGCGTCGCTTTCATTGCCGTTCCTCGATGCTATGGTCTTAGGATCCGTTTCCAATACGGCTTTGGTACCCATACGTATGGTATGTGTGGGTACGGGGTTGGGCTTTGTGCCAGAGCTTTTCTTTCCGAGGGAAACGGGGCGAAGCTATGAATTGCCCGTATTGCTCAAGCCGCTTGCACGGCATCGCAACGGCTTCTCGGTATTTTCTCAACTCGATCATGGTACAGAAGGTGTGGGTGGCCACGGAGGGGTGCATGCTTATCTCACCGGATTGCTTTCAAAAAACTCGAGAGGTTTGCCGGAAGCTAACATATCCTTGGACCAAAAGGCTGCCCAGTTCGTAGGTGTGCAGACTCGTTTTCAGTCCTTGCAATTAGCGTCGGGCGGGTCGGATGCGAACAATACGCTTTCCTGGTCTAGTGCTGGTGTTGCTCTGCCGCAGCTTGCTAATTTGAGAATGATCAATTCGCTGCTCTTTCGAAAAACGGACCCGAGCCAGATAAGACAATTAAGAGGGGTTTATACGGACCATTTGAGTATTCTCGACTTGGTGAAGACGGACGCGGACCGACTGATGCGTAAGGTCGGAGAGCGTGATAAGGAAAAACTGGATCGCTATTTTACTTCTGTAAGAGAAGTAGAGAAAAAATTGATACAATCAAAGGAATGGCTAGACAGGCCAAAGCCCTTGGTTGACTACGAGCTGCCTCCCGATGCAGATGGGCTCACTTTTTCCGAACGGATTCCACTCTACTACGACCTGATGGCCTTGGCTTTGCAGACGGATTCAACGCGGGTGATCACGTTCGCATCTAACGATATTGGGCATGATGCTGGCGGGTTGGGGGTAACACGTGGATATCATCAACTGACACACCATGGAAAGGTGGAAAGCTATATTGAAGAGCTCGCTATTATAGAACGCTTCCACACTACGCAGTTTTCTCGATTTCTTGATTTGCTGAAATCGGTCGACGAGCCAAACGGGAAATCGCTTTTTGATAATACGATGTCTTTGCTGGGAAGCGGCATGGGAAATGCGAGTTCGCACAGTAACAAAAATCTACCATTGATATTGGCGGGTGGCGGATTCCGCCACGGCGAACACAAACTTTACGCGAAAGACAAAGGGCGTGGAACGGAAACACGTGCAGCGAATTTGTTCGTTTCAATGCTGCAGCGATTCGGTCTCGAGATCAACCAGTTTTCAAGTTCGACTGGCACATTAACGGGACTGGAATTAGCTTAGGCATGAAGGGTTCGCTTCCAATATTGGCTCTTTCGTCAATCGCGGTCTCCCCATCGTTTGCGGCCGACACAGCGCTTCCGCATTTTGTGAGCGAATTTGTTTTTGAATACTGCATCGGTTGCCACGGAGGGGAAAAACAGAAGGGGGATCGTCGCTTGGACGGCTTGTCAGCCAATGTCTTTGATGAAAGCAACCTCACGATGTTGGAAGAAGTACTTGACATGTTGAATTTAGGAGAAATGCCGCCGGATGAGAAAAAGGTAAGGCAGCCAAGCCAAGAAGAGACTCGCCAGATGATTGACTGGCTAACGGGAAGGTTGACGGTTGCAGCAGACTTTCGATCACCCGTGTCTACGGTAATGCGACGTTTGAATCGTTTTGAGTATGTGAATACGGTCAGAGATTTATTGGGTGTGCATACGGAGTCTTTTGATACGACTTTTGACTTTCCCGAAGATTCCAAGGTAGACGGATTTGACAACAACGGAGAATCCCTAGTCCTTTCCGACTATCAATTGAGGCGATACATAGAGGTCGCAGACGAGTTCCTTGAAAAGGCGATTCGATTCGCGGATCAGAGACCTGATTCGAAAACGCTCCGTTTCACTGCTAACGATTTCGGTGGAGTGTGGCCGGAGGAAAGGACACGGGCTCCAGTGACATGGAGAATTAATTTCTACGGCAAGTACTTGGACATTGGACACGGACAACCGGAAGAGCGGCATACGAATTATCCTTTGAAGTTTTCTAAGAGCGGAGTACCGGAAGATGGATACTATAAGATTGTCGTACGAGCGGAAGCGATCAATCGACTAGATCACCCGTATTCGAACTCCGATTTTAAAATGGATTTTTCAGAGCCCATGAAAATGGGGTTGGTTATTGCTCCCGAACCGCGGTTGTTGCGGAAGAACGCTCACGAAGGGCGAAGGAACGTAGCGGTTTTTGATTTGGCGGATGAAGTTCCCACCGACTACGAGGCGTTGGTTTGGCTAGAGAAGGGCAGCACGCCGTTCGTCCATTGGAGTAACGGTGTTGCCAGTAAGGGAACGATTCGAAAAGTTGCTGACAAGTACCACCCGGAAGTCGTTCGGACTCAGGATTATCTTTTGCAAGAGGGTCTGGCTGAGCCCAAGAATCTGGGCAACAAGACGATCGGAGAAGTTTACGAAGGACCGCGACTTCGCCTGCATAGCTTGGAGATTACGGGTCCCACTTATGAGAAGTGGCCACCGAAAAGCCATCAGATGATTTTTGGTGAAGTGACTAGCCCGGCAGAGGTCGATATTGATCGGACGTTGCTCGAGTTCGCGAGGAGGGCATTTAGAAGACCTCAGACTCAAGATGATATTCAGCACTATGCGGATTTTGTGAGAAGGCAAAGAGAGTCCGGGAAGACACTACAGGCAGCGTTGAAGTTAGGCCTGGCTGGGATATTGAGCTCTCCCAAGTTTCTGTATTTGGATGAAGGAGATGAAGCGGAGGCGGTGGAGCTGGATAGCTACCAGCTGGCGTCGCGCTTGTCCTATTTCCTATGGAGCTCGATGCCAGACGAGGAGTTGTTTCAATTGGCGGAAGCGAACCGATTGGGGGATTCGGCGATCTTGTCTTCCCAGGTGGATCGAATGTTAACGGACCCAAAGGCGAAGGCTTTTATTGAGCACTTTACGGACGGGTGGCTTCGAATGAATACTCTAGGTAGCATGTTGCCGGATGGGAAGAGCTTTGAAAGCTACTATTCACAGCGCCTTGAATATGCGATGCGTCAGGAAACACGTCTTTACTTCGAGAATCTTTTGGCAAACAACGGTTCGATTCTAGATTTCCTAGATAGTGACTACACGTTTTTGAATGGTTCATTGGCCAAGCACTATGGCCTAGAGGGGATTAATGGAGAAGCATTTCGTCGAGTTAGATTGCCGAAGAATGCACGCAGAGGTGGATTGCTGGGACATGCAAGTGTCTTGACCGTGACGGCGAACGGCGTAGAAACCTCACCAGTGGTACGTGGCGTTTGGATATTGGAGAATATCCTTGGTACGCCGCCATCACCCCCACCGCCAGATGTGGAGCCGCTAGAACCGGATACACGCGGAGCCACCACTATTCGAGGTCAACTCGAAAAACACCGGGACGTTCAGGCCTGTGCGGATTGCCACGCGAAGATCGACCCGCTAGGATTTGCACTGGAATTTTATGATCCTATTGGTGGGTTTAGAGAATTTTACCCCTCGATGGACGCGGGCGATAGACGAGCTTTGGGGAAGCAGGTCGACGGATCAGGTGAATTGCCCTCCGGGGAGCGCTTTAGAGATGAGAGGGGGCTCAAGCAGGTTCTGATGGATCGAAAGGACCGTTTTACTTATACCTTAACGGAAAAACTACTTGTTTATGGAACGGGTCGAGAGATGACCTATCGGGATCATGGGGCAATTGAAGGGATCGCAACGGACATAGCGGAAAGCGGATACGGCTTAAGGGACTTAGTCGTCGCTATCGCAGATAGCGATGTTTTTAAAAAGCGGTAGGGAAAGGTAGCAAATTACTGCTCTTCCGCCTGTGAGAGTTTTATTCTGCAGAAGGAAATTCAACCGTAATAGTTGCCTTCCTCTACTGCCGTTTCGACGACGAGGCCGATCGTTCCATCTTGGAGTCGCTACAGTACGGAATAGGCGGCAAATCCCGTGTTGAAATGGGACGAATTAGTAGAGGGATTTCCTTGGTTGAAGCTTGTCCAGATCGCGATGGTATTGCGGCTCAAGCCACCTTCTCCCAACGTGCAAGAAAAAAGGATGCTATCTCGGTCGTGACCCTTTCGTTTCGATGAAGTTCAGATAATGGCCAAGGCTAGGGCGATACAAGCCGTTGTAGGGTCGCAAATCGACAAATTTGAAGTTTGACCTTGATGTAGTGGAATCAGTTGGTTCGCTACGATATGGCAATTTCTAGCGAAAAGAACTTTGAAGACTACAAGAAAGCGGAGGCAAAGGCTCTCGAGCTAATGAGAGAATTGAAATCGGTATCCCCCAAAAAGACCGATATTGAGCTCGCCTTGCTAGTGGCCATTTTCGAATTGCACAAGAACGAGCTCAACCCAGCCCATATCACCAAGATCATTCATGGCCATTTGGAAGAGTTGAACCGTTTCTATTCCCACTGAACAAAAGAGAGCTAGAGACTCCAGAAATACAATACTAAAAGGAGTGGTCCCCCATTGGGATTGTGACGGGCACTCTTCTCTTAACCGGACTCAATGATGGGCCAAGGGCATTCGGCAGTGGAATAAAAAAATGGATCCTGCTTTCCCGGTGCAAAGTAGTTTGTGTCCACATGTATCGTCTTCTCCCCCATGCCCCAGATGTGTTCTCGTTTACCTTTCAAATTATCAATTTCTTTTCTATGCGCCACGATTGCTTGCATTGACGTAGCATCGGAAGCGTAGCAGAATTGGCTCGGATTTAGAGGTCGAGGGGCCACTGGTGTTCTCGAGGGATACACGCTTCCCAAAACCTGGAATGCGGCTCCGGCAGTGGGAGAGTCTGAAGAGGGACTTGTTCCGCAGTATTCAGGCGACCTTGAAAATTGGGCGATCGAGCCGTGGGTGTTCGAGTCTTCTCAAGACCTGTTTAGCACGTCATCAGTAGTCAGATATATCTAACCGTTAGGAATTAGCGAGCTGCGTTTCTTTCGTTCACTCAAGCCGTCTTACAATTAGATAATCGTTCTAGGATGAAACTATCCTCCCTGGATCCGGCAATCAAATAAATCTGGAAAGCGATATATTGGACCCCTTGTTAAAAGGTAGGCGGTTTGGGAAACTTCGGTTCGTTCTTATGACGACGCTTTCGAACCCTGAGTTAGATTGGCTGCCGATGTTTTACCTAATTGTATATAGATAAAGGGACCGCAGAGGAGCTTAACCGGATTCGCTCAGGCCAAGGAACCCTTTGATCCATTCCTTGGAATGGAGAACGCCTTCCATGCCTTGAGCAATGAGAATATAGATAATGACTGAGTAAAGTGCTATTGCGAGGACACCGACCGCGCATGCACCGAGGCAGAAGAGACCATCCTTTTCGGAAAGACCTATTCCAATGAGAAAAATTACGGCTGCCGGAAAAGTGTTAGTAGAGGGTATTGGAAGAGTCATGAGGGAAGCCATAACTACGACGACGAAACTCAAAAACCGAGAGCCGAAGGGACTGCTAATCCACGTCAAGCGTGGATGGACAATTTTCTCGATGTGGCCGAGCCATTTCGTGGCAATTCCGATCGCCTTCTCTGCGGAGGTTCGGGTTATTGTACGACGGGCAGCCCATTGAGGCAACCAAGGACGGTGGCGTCCATTTAGCATCTGTAATCCGAGAACGATGAATAGAATTCCAAATGGGGTAGAGTAACCAGGAGCGGGTATAGGGAGGGCACTGGGAAGGGAAAGCACCATCATTAGTAGACCAAATCCTTGTTCGTCGACGTTCTCGAGTATACTCTCAAGGGATATGTCGGAGCCGTCGTTTTCTCCCAGCGAGCGTCGCAGATTGTCCGAAAGCGAATTTTTCATAGGTGGCGAGACCGAGGTCTTCCGCTATTTACTGTCCGATTCTTGGGTGCACTGAGCAGAATAGAGCCTCCCGACAGTCTTAACGAGCGACGGAATCGCCTCGACCATGCTGTCGCGGCAGGCTTCGTATTCGCGAAGGTTCATACCGAATGGGTCCGGTATCTGGGTATCCGCATTTCCTCCAATAAATGAACGCATAAGAAAGGCATTCGCGGGCGGTGGATCGATCTGGTAGGAAAGCATTGCCAAGTGAGTTTCTGTCATCGTGAAAAATACGAGGGCCGACTCTATCATCGACTCGGTGATGTGTTGGCTGCGGTGGTCGCTGATGTCGATGCCGACTTTGGCCATGGACTTGACGGAATTTAGACTGGCTGGCTGCCGATCATAAACGGATACTCCGGCTGAGGAAACTTTGAGCGATTCCAATGGGTCGCTTTGGGCGGCTAACGCGTGGCGAAACAATCCTTCTGCCATTGGACTACGGCAGGTATTGGCCGTACAAATAAAAACGATTTCGTTTCGTATATTATCCATTATACGCAGCGGTTAATTAAGGTATAACGGAAAGCGTGTAAATAACCGATTTTGGGCTGCAAAAATTCAAAGGATCTTCACCATTCAGAGATGTCTTGGCAGGGGTCAGCCCGTAATAATCGCCGTTCGGTAAAGGCGAGGAACTCTTTTTGTTACGGAGCAAAGAATCTCCCAAGGGATCGTCTCCGCCCACTCGCTGAATTCTTGCAAACGGATAGCACCTTCCCCCTGCGGTCCGATTAGAGTGACCGAGTCTCCACTTTTTACTACTCCTTCAATGTCGGTTACATCTACGATGGTTTGGTCCATCGTTACTTGGCCAAGAATCGGGCAGCGTTCGCCGTTGATGAGAACGTCTCCGCGGTCGCTTAGCTTGAGAGGAACGCCATCGCCGTAGCCCGCGCATACAATGGCTACGCGGCTATCCCGTTGTAGGGTGTGGCTTCTTCCATAGCTGATTGTTGCACCAGCGGGTAACTGCTTAACGATGCCGACGCGAGACTTGAATTTGAAAATGGGAGTTGTATCCACTTCTCCCAGTATGGAGAGTGGATAGGGCGCGATGCCAAACTGGAGTAATCCTATTCGAACCGCGTTGTAGACGCTGTCGGGGGCAAACGTTGAAATGCCAGCGCTGTTGTCAGCGTGAATCAGGAGCTTTTCGGTTTCGAGCCAGTCGACCTTAGCGATCGTATCGGTGAAGAGCTGTCGTTGCCGTCGAGTGAACTCAGGATCTCGGCTTGCGGACGCGAAATGGGTGTAAACGCCGCCTAGAGTGAGGAATGTAGCCTTGTGGAAGGCGTCGAAAAGCTCAGCAGCGTATTCGTGCCAAATTCCAAGTCGCCCCATGCCGGTGTCTATTTTGATATGAGCTTTGAGTGGCTTTTCGTGGGAACGGGCTTTCCGGTTGAGACGTTCGACCTCTTCAATCGTTGAAATCGTGGGAATTAAGTCGTATTCAAATAAGTAGGACTCCTCATTCTCTAGGGTCGCACCTAGGACAATAATCGGCCAGCCCGTTCCAATTTCGCGAATCTTTGCGGCTTCGAGTACGTTAGCCACTGCGAACATATCTACATTAGCTTGCATAAGTCGAGCGACCGTTTGCTGCATTCCATGGCCATAGGCGTCGGCTTTCACAACCGCAATGTATTTAATGTAATCGGGGAGGTCGGCCCGGATCGATTTTAGATTTCGCTCGAGAGCGGCCAAATCGATCTCCGCCCAGCAGCGGTATGGCGTTGTTGCGGATTGCCTCACGATTTAATTCGGTCTGCGGTCCTCGCTGTTGGTATCCACTTGGCGAATTCTATCGAGCGCAAGTCTATGTGGTTGGCGTCTGGGTTTTTCTCTAAAAACAGAGGGAATCGCGGGGACGATAAGACATTTTCAGGAAGATAGGAGAGGCATCGGATATGGGCCTGCGTACGCGTCCATTTCGGGAACTCGTTAAACGAGAACAGGGGGATATTTTCCGCCTCAAGGGTAGCGTTATCGATAAACTGAACTGGTCCTATGGATGTTTCTTTCACCTTTAGAGCGTTCCAGCTGTTTCTCCGCGCATCCGTAATGACTAGATATGTCTTCGCAGAAAGTGAGGACTGACGAACGAGCTCGGCCCCGATAGCGAGGCTGCTAAACGAGTAAATCTGCTTTCCTTCGATTAATTTAACCCCCTGCCAAGTTCGGATCCCCATGATCGCAGTGCGGATCCCGAGCATGGAACCGGGCCCTTTGCAAAAAGCGATCGAGTTTATATCGGAGAGCTGCCAATTGAATTCCTTGAGTAGGTGCTTAATCAGCGGAAAGAGAGAAAGCGATGCCTCCTCCTCGCTTGTCTTACATGATAGGGTGCCCTTTTCGTCGAAGAGTCCGACACAGGCTCTGCGAGAAGACGTGTCAATCGCGAGCATTCGCTGGAGATCGGGTGGGCTGGCCATTAATTTGAATCAGCACTTTTGTGGTGTCTCCCTCAAGCGGAAAATGCAGGGTAATTGACAGAATCGGTGCTTCGAGGCAACCACAACCGGATTAGTTAAAAAAATGTTACAGCAATAAGGGGTCAGCACTTCTACTGGTCTGAGCTCCCAATTCATTCCAACGCTGCATCGAGCGAGCACCGGCTCTTTAGTGCTGGGGTAGGGAACTACGGCCCTGGCGAATGGATCTGAGGGGGACTCCAGAAGGGAAAAGCAGTCGATTCATTCGCATTCCTGAAGTGCTGAGGGTTCAGATCGACCGGTGCCCGTTGTCAATCCTGAAGTCAGGTCTTCTTGCATCATCCCTTCCAAATACATTGACCCTTTTTAATTATGTCTTCTACTGTCCGCGCTTTCCCAAGAGAAGCTATCAATCCTGAATCGTCACATCCCGTGAAAATTGACTTAAAAGACGTCACCGAAACCCGTAAAACGCTAGCCGTAACGCTCGATGCAAATGAAGTGGAGGCAGAAGAAAAAGGCCTTCTTTCCCAGTTTTCGGGCATGGCGAAGATTCCCGGATTCCGTCCGGGCAAGGCACCCGTTGCGATAGTGAGCAAGAAGTTCGCTAAGGAAATCGCCGGCGAGCTCAGTCAGCGAGTGGTTTCCAAGGCTTACAAGGAAGGCCTCAAGGAGGCGAAAGTGAACCTAATTAACCCGATTGACGTCAAAGAGGGTGAGATCAAGGCCGGCCAGGAAGCGGTGATAACGTTCACTCTAGATGTACGACCGGACTTCAAGGTAGACAATTACAAGGGAATTGAGCTCGAGGGTCTTTCTGATGAAGTTCATGGTAATGAGGTAGATGAGGCAATAGAGAATATCCGGAAAGAGCGGGCTGAATTTTCTCCAGTCGAGCGTGAAGCCCAGAAAGGGGACTATGTTAAATTTTCTCACGAGGGAAACATCGACGGAAAACCGATCAGCGAAATAGTCGAGGACAAACCCGTTTACGCGAAAATGCCCCAAACATGGGAAGAAATCGGGAGCGACCAAGGCCTCATTCCCGGCCTTGGCGACCAGTTGGAGGGTTTGAAGACGGGTGATAAAGAAAACCTTACGGTTGAGTTCCCAGCAGATTTTACCGTTGAAGGGTTGCAGGGGATGAAGGCGGTTTATTCAGTTGAGCTGCTTGAGGTTCGCGAACGTAAGCTTCCCGAGATTGACGAGGCGTTTTTCGAGTCTCAGCAGGTTAAGAATCTAGATGATCTAAAGGAGCGGGTTTCTGGTTGGCTGAAAAACCAAAAGGCTCAGGAACGCCGTGCTGATCTGCGACGTCAGATCTCCGAAAAGCTTATGGATTCAGTCGATTTTCCGCTCCCCAGTAGCTTAATCGAAGCGGAAACGGAGAATGCCATGCGGCAAGTAGTAACGGAAAACATGCGACGCGGCATCCCGCAAGAGCAGATAGAAGAAAACAAGGAAGACATCCATGCCCAATCCCTTAAAAACGCTGAAAATCGTGTTAAACTGCAACTGATCCTAGATCAGGTCGCCGGCAAGGAGAAAATTGAGGTTACGGACCAAGATATGAGCCAATTTATCTTTAATCAGGCATATCAAAGCGGTCAAAAGCCCGAACAGTTCGTTAAAGAACTAAAGAAAGATCAAAATCGTTTGAGAATGGCTCAACAGTCGGTACTTTTCGATAAGACGCTTGAATTCCTAATTGACGAATCTACCGTTAAAGGTGTTGAAGGCGAGAAAAGCTGAGTTAGATTAACCGTTTAACCATTAATAATTTGCAATAAATCGTGTCATACTACTTACCACATATCATCGAAAACACGGGCCGCGGCGAGCAGTCCATGGATATCTATACCCGCCTTCTCAAGGACCGGATTATTTTCATTGGTACACCAATTAACGACGAGATAGCTAGTGCGATTGTGGCACAGCTGCTTTTTCTACAGATGGATGACCCCAAGAAAGATGTTCATATGTATATCAACTCCCCCGGAGGAGTAGTTACGGGGGGTATGGCGATTTACGATACGATGAATTACCTCACTTGCGATGTATCCACGTATTGCATTGGCATGGCCGCAAGCATGGGAACGGTACTATTAGCAGCAGGTACCAAGGGAAAACGTTTCGCACTGCCCAACAGTCGAATTATGATTCACCAGCCGTCTGGAGGAGCCACGGGGCAGGCTTCGGATATAACGATCGCGGCTAAGGAAATCATTCGCTGGCGGGAAAAGCTGAATGAAGTCCTAGCTGATTGCACTGGCAAAACTTCAGACGAGATAAAGAAGGATTCCGATAGGGACTTTTACATGAGTGCCGATGAAGCCAAAATCTATGGATTAGTTGACGAGGTGATGGAACCCACCGAAAAATCGAAGAAATCTTAAAGCGCCGCTTCAAACAAGATACGTATGGCAAAATCCTCACGCATGACGCTTTGCTCTTTCTGCGGAAAGTCGCAGTCGGAAGTTCGCAAGATGATAGCAGGGCCGGGTGTTTACATATGCGATGGTTGCGTGTCTGTTTGCAAAACCATTATCGACCGGGAATTAGTGGGTGAAGATGGTGCTTTAGCGGAAACCGAAGGCTCCCCAGCATTTAATCTCGCTCGACCGACAGAGATTAAAGAGGTGCTTGATGATTACGTTATTGGTCAGCAGCATGCCAAAAAGGTTCTCTCGGTAGCGGTCTACAATCACTATAAGCGATTGAGTTTCGACGCAGAGCAAGTGACGAAAGCGAGTCTCCTGAACCCAGGGTCGGAATACGATGATGTCGAAGTAGAAAAAAGTAACATTCTTCTCGTAGGCCCAACCGGGTCGGGAAAGACTTTTTTAGCCCGTACACTAGCTCGAATATTGGATGTGCCCTTTGCCATTGCAGATGCGACGACATTGACCGAAGCGGGCTATGTGGGAGACGATGTCGAGAATATCGTGCTTCGCTTATTACAATCGGCTAACTACGATGTCACTAAGGCTGAATGCGGGATTATTTATGTTGACGAGATTGATAAGATCGGTCGAAAGACGGACAATGTCTCAATTACCCGAGATGTATCGGGAGAAGGTGTACAACAAGCTCTTTTGAAAATTTTAGAGGGCACGGTATGTAACGTTCCGCCACAAGGGGGACGCAAGCATCCGAACCAGGAGTACGTACAAATCGACACTTCGAAGATTCTATTTATCTGTGGTGGGGCGTTCGTCGGACTGGACGGCGTTATAAAAAAGCGTTCAGAAGGAATAACGCTTGGCTTTGGGGCTGTGGTTAAATCCGAGATGAAGGGGGAGGAAGTGATGAAGAAGGTCGAGCCAGAAGACCTCGTAAAATTCGGAATGATCCCTGAATTCATCGGACGTCTTCCAGTGGTGTCTGTCCTGGATCAGCTCAGTGTTGATGACTTAGAAAAAATTCTACTCAGCACAAAAAATTCTCTGGTAAAGCAATACTCGAAATTGTTCGCGATGGACGGTGTTAAGCTGAAAATAACGAAAGACGCAATTCGGGCGATTGCTGAAAGGGCGATCGAACTTAAGACGGGTGCTCGAGCACTCCGTTCGATCATGGAAGGTGTAACCTTGGATGTCATGTATGATGTTCCTAGTCGGGAAGATGTAAGCGAAGTGATCATTGATCGCGGAGTAGTCGAAGGCAGGAAAAAGGCCCAGATTAAGAAAATCCGTCCTCAAAAAGCTGAAAAAAAGGACGCTGCCTAGCGTTTCCGTTCAAACACTGTACTCAAGGTAGCGGGCTTCGCTAATTACTTGCATTAACTGAGTCGCGTTTCCAACGTCTCTTTAATGGCAACCTGTATTTACCGAACCGCTTCTGGATTGGTCGCGTCTCGCAAAGATCAATACTGCTTTTTCAATTCCGATTGGGATTTACTTTTCAAGGGTGATGGACTCAGGGATACTCTCGCTACACTTTCAATCGTCGATGATGAATTAGCTCGAACCGCGGTCGAGAATGAACTATTACCTCCTATTGGTAATCAAGAAGTGTGGGCTTCAGGAGTTACTTACTATTCGAGTCGACTTGCTCGGATGGAGGAGTCGCAAAGTGCGGGTGGGGCAGATTTCTACGCTAGAGTTTATAACGCGGCTCGACCAGAGCTATTCTTTAAGTCGATCGCTCAGAGGGTCCGAGGCCATGGTCAAACCGTTCGAATTCGCAAAGACTCGGATTGGGATGTTCCTGAGCCTGAATTGACTTTGGCGATATCAGATAAGGGACAAATCATAGGTTACACGATTGGCAATGATATGAGCTCCCGGAGTATTGAGGGGGAGAATCCGCTGTATCTTCCCCAAGCTAAATCGTACGAGGGAGCAACTGGGATTGGTCCTGGTCTTTATATTCTGAATACTCCGATTTCCAAGGAAACAGGAATCAGGCTCTCAATAGCTCGTTCTGATTCGGTTGTATTTAAAGGTCAAACAAGCTTGAAAGAGATGAAGCGGGAACTTGAAGAACTGGCTGAGTACCTGTATCGGGAACTAGACTTTTCGAATGGCTGTTACTTGATGACAGGAACAGGAATTATTCCGGGGACAGATTTCACGCTACAATCTGGTGACGAGATCACTATCGAAATCGATAATCTAGGGAGCCTTTTTCAAGTCGTCAGTTAGTTTCCCTTTGGTGCCGGATGCGGCTAAAATCAATTTACAATGAAACTTCTTCAGTTTTTTCGAAAAGTGGCTTTTGCCGAAGGCCTGTCTTATCTGGCACTGCTTTTCTTGGCTATGCCTTTAAAGTATATTTGGGACATTCCGCAAGCGGTCCGCGTGGTTGGCTTGATTCACGGAGTTCTGTTTATCCTTTACATCTGGATACTCATTCGCGTTTGGATCAATCGTAAGTGGAAATTTAGCCGGGCGACCATTGCTGTGATTGCCTCGCTGGTTCCATTCGGTACAATGATGTTTGACTCAACCCTGAAGCACGAATCTCTCGAGTAGAGGCAGGTATCCTCCGATATCGGGTCAAAGTGGGGAGGTTATTTTTAATCACAAAGAGTAAACGCAAACTCTTCCAGAACGCTGCGACTGACGTGACGTAATGCCGCCTCGCTGGTCGCTGGAAGGATAACCATGGGAGCGACGCCAGCATCGTAGGCCTCTTTCCAGCGCAGAGCACAAAGGCACCAACGGTCTCCTTCCTTCAAGCCAGAAAAGGAATATTGGGGGGCCGGAGTGCTCAAGTCGTTTCCGTTGGCTTTTGAGAATTCTAGGAATTCGTTGGTGACGATTACGCAGATGGCATGGCACCCATGATCCGTAGGGCCCGTTTGGCATTTACCCGTTCGGTGAAACCCGGTTAGCGGATTTTTGCTGCAATTTTCTAGTGGCCCCCCGAGTAAGTTTTTCTCTTTTTCAATATCCATCAAATCAAAACTATTTTGACAGGGCTTGGAGGTCAACAGAACAAAAAGAGAATCACCTCTAACAACCGAGCGATTATTTTGAAATCGCCAAAGTTTTGGTTTTCCCTGATCGTATGGAACCTCCTGTATTGTTCCTCATTTAGAAGCTACCTAATTTACTCGTTGGCTGATATTTACGATTCCTGCATGTTATTGGGGTTCGAAAAGTTGTCAGTCATTTTGAGCGATTAACCGTAGATAGACCATGTAAACCTGATTTCTCTGCGTTTCGTTAAGGCCGAACTCCGGCGATGAAACATCCGATCGCCAGTGGTTTGGGACGCAGTATTGAATTTTATATTTAGAAAGATTAATCCAAACCTAGTCTACTCCAATTTTAGCAGGCTCCCTACTGATTTGTTTCGACCGACGTGAAATAAAAAGGCTGCAAGATTTCGGTTAGTCTAAATTACTTTTTCTTATCTAGCACAGATTACGCAGACCACAGCATCGGGCATGGCTTCAAGACGTTCGTAGGATATGGGTGATAAGCAATAAGCACAGTTTCCGTAGGAAAAGTTTTTAATGCGGTCGAGAGCGTTTTCCAATCTTTCTTTCTCTTCACGCTGGCGTCTCCGTTGGGCGAGGCTCATTTGCTGGGATTGCATTGATTCCAAACGGGATAGTCTCCCGATGGCTACGTCCGGAGCGACCGGTTTTGACTCGGGATCGTCTTCCGCGAGAGACACGTCAATCTCCGCGATTCGCTTTTCTACTTTTAGGCGAATCGATACGAGCTGTTCTGGGGTCATGATGAAAAATGAGAGTAGTCTTTCGTCAAATGCGACGTATCGGCAACTAGTCAATCCATCCGATCAGGAATGCGAAATTGCATTAGAGTTCATCTCCAAATCGAAAATTCCGATTTGGAATCGATCAAAGAACCAAATTCGAAAAGATCGTTGCGATTAACGAGGCGAATGAATTAATGGTCGTTGAGCCATTTTAAGACGCGCGGATTGAAGTCGTCCATTTTTTCGAAATGGAAGGCATGTCCCGCGTCATCATAGAAGTAGGAGTCGCAATTGGGTATGGCTCCCGCGACCTCCTGACCCATCCACAACGGAGTGAAAATGTCGTCTTTACCACCGATAACCAAGCAGGGCTGAACGATATTGACAAGCTGATCGTATACATCGTGGTTGATACAAGCCGCAGCCTGACCTTCAAGTCCATGCAGCGGTTGCGGGGCTGGACCATTGGCGAATCCGTGGCGTCCTTCGAGCAAGCTCGTGTGAGCCTCGTCATTGTCCCAGAACGGCTTTGTGAAAATAAGAAGCTGTATCCACTCCATGAATTGGGCGGGTGACAAGTGAGCAAAGCAGGCCTTCATATGCTCGAAGATCGAGGCGGCATACCGGTCGCAACGAGCCCAAGGACACATAAGAACGGCGCTTTTAACTTTGGATGCGTGACGCAAACAAAGTTGCTGGGCGATGATCGAGCCCATGGAAACACCCACGACCTTGGCTGACTCGATACCCAAAGCATCCATGAGTCCGGCGTAGTCATCGGCCATCATGGCACTTGAATAGTCGCCTTCGGGCTTATCGGTCTGTCCGATCCCTCGATTGTCAACCATGATGCACCGATAGTTTGAACTCCAATGATCCACATGAGCTTCCCAGATCGCTCCAGGCGCTGTGATTCCCATTATGAGTATTAGAGGTTCGCCGGTGCCGCGTTCCTCGTAATTCATTTGGATTCCGTTCGTTTCGATAAGAGGCATAGAATTGAGGTATTGATCGTTTAAGAAATTAAAATTAGCCGGGAGTCTTGCAGAGTACATACAAGTCGAGCAAGCCCTTAGTTGAAGAGAATCGTTTTGGCACAAGCTGCACGAGACTTTCGCGATTTTACGCTTCCATTTAAGCCTAATTGCCAAATAGTGATGGTGTAAGATTCTAACACGTGTTAGGCCCTTACGCTCCTCAGATGAAGCCAATCAATAAATTTCTTTTAGATAATGAGATCCGGATCTCGAGAAATCCCTGTGTGAGTCCGGACTTCTGTCTTGACTGGGAGGCATTACAGTCGAATTTGAGGTCGGACCGAGGGATCGATGTATTCCCTTTGAGCCATTTTGAAACGGGAGACGGAAAGTGGTCCTTGGTAAGCGATGGGAGTGGAGACCACGCTTGGCGGCTTGAAAGCGTGGGTGATGCGGCAAGCGGTTGTGGTTTGCAAGGGTGTGCTGAGATCAATGGTGCTACTTACTTCCCTGCTAGCTTTGAAAATCTAATCGCCATAAAAAATCGGATACAGGAGTTCGAATCCGGGAGTTCGGTTTTTCCGACTACCGAGGGTAGTCTTGGCAAGAGCACGTTGGGAATTGGGGCCCGTTTTACGACCCTTCATTGGCCTGGAGTCGATTGGGCTATGGCGAATCTGGGAATAGGATTAACGGCCAATCAAAACAGTATTCCTAGGGAACTGGTTTTCGATGTAGACGTAATGTTGGCTAACGAATTAGACAAAGTACCGTTTCAATTTATTGGAACAAGCGTTCCAGAAGGTCACCAGGGACAGTCGGTAGAGGGAATGAGTCATGGTTGTGTTCTTTCAAAATTGAAGACGGGATTCCATAGCCACAGAATTGCCTGGAGTTTCAATGCGGATCATCAGCCGATTGGCGGAAAATTTGATTCGAGAGAAGATGCCCTGGTAGCTGGTTGTTTGTTCGCTTCTTATATCACCTTTGATTTGTCGCCCGAATTAGCTGAAACCCAAATTCCTGAAACTGAAGCAGAGCAACGATCTTACGTTGATACCGAGATCGATCTGGACCTCGTGGCCAAAGTTTCAGAACGCGTTGCGGCAGCGGGGATTGCTATGGATGAGACGGAGCGGGACGCACTGCTGTGCTATGTCTGGCCTGCGATGAAAAAAATGAAGGTGCGTGATGAAAAATATCGCCGTGCTCGTGAGGTAGCATTTACGACGGAAGTGGGACGAGCGTACTTGCGTGAGCTTTCCATCGACGAACTTCCTGGACTGACAAAACCGGAGACGACAGGGATAATGCTAGCGTTGTGCGAAGTAATGGGAATGTCGGTACAGTTTGTCGCCCCAGCTTTTGGCTTTCAGAAAAACATGCCGTATCCGAATAATGGAGAGCTTAAAGATCTGATCGCTCGACAGTGGAAGATTTGTGAAGCTTTTGGAGTAAGTATTGGATTCCACTCGGGTTCGGGTAAGTCGGCAGAGAACTATCAAGTGATGGGTGAGGTCACCGGTGGAAATTTGGAGGTCAAGACGAGCGGTCGTTACACTTACGAAATGGGATTGGCTTTATCCGAGTCCAAGCGTGAGGTTGATCAGGCTTTATGGCGTGACTGGTATGCGTTTACTTTGGAGCTTGCGGTGTTGGGTGCCTTCAGTTCGGAGGAAACCGAGCGGATTATGGCTAGGGAATTTATAGTGAATGCTTTAGAGCTAGAGGGAGCCGCGACTCAGGTATTCGATTCGATCGAAACTTGTCGCAGCGCCTTGGAAGCTCTTTGTCCCAACCCGGGTCACATGTTCTGGTTCGAGTACAATTTTCTGTTCGTGCTGGCGAGGGAAGGGTTACCGAGAAAAGAGACCTTGGGTGATCATTCTGCCGCGGGCTACCAGCAGCGAGAACGATTTTATTCCATTAGCGACGAAGGCCGGTTGAGGTTTTGCCAAAAGGTGGCAAGCTATATTATCTTCCTAGCTAGGAATACTGGGTTGGCGAAAGAAAAAGTGTGCGACGTTGTACAGGAAAAACTAAGTGCGTACACCGAATATTCGGAATTTTTAGAAGGTATTGCAAATCCGAAGCCGTAATCAATCCTTTAATACAATAATCCCATTATGTCATTTATCACCGACGATTTTCTGCTTCAAAACGTTACCGGATGTACTTTGTATCATGAATACGCTAAGAGCGAACCGATATTTGACTATCATTGTCATCTTCCCCCACAGGATGTAGCGCGCAATCGTCGGTTCGCCAATTTGTTCGAGATATGGCTGGAGGGGGACCACTATAAATGGCGGGCGATGCGGGCCAACGGAGTCCCTGAAACGCTTTGTACAGGAGACGCTGATCCCTATGAAAAATTTCTGGCTTGGTGTAAAACAGTGCCCTTTACGTTGCGTAACCCTCTTTACCACTGGAGTCATCTAGAGCTCCAGCGATACTTTGACATTGATCTTCCGATCAATGAGGACACAGCCAAGGAGATTTGGGAATCTAGTAATGAAAAGCTGAAGTCAGATGATTTGAGTGCTCATGGAATCTTAAAACGTTTTAAAGTGAAGGTAGTCGGTACTACCGACGATCCCACTGATTCCCTAGAGAACCACCAGGCGATTCAGTCAATGGATTTGGATACAAAAGTCATTCCGACATTTCGGCCAGACAAAGGGCTCCAAGTGGATAACCCTAAAGCCTTTAACGAATGGATCGGCCGGTTAGCAGAGGTAGCCGGTGTTGCCATCGATTCTTTTAGTTCATTTTTGGATGCACTGAAAAAGAGGCACGACTTTTTCCATGAAATGGGCGGGCGACTGACAGATCACGGACTTGAGCGTTGTTTTTACGCTGAAACAAGTGAAGCAACCGTTAGTAATGTGTTTAACAATGCTCGAAAGGGAACGGCTGCTACGAAAAGCGAAAAAGAACAGTTTGGTTTCTTCCTGATGCGGGAAGTAGGGCGCTGGAATGCGGAGAAAGCTTGGACTATGCAGCTGCATTTGGGAGCGTTGAGAAACAACAATACTCGTATGTTAAATTTAGTGGGGCCGGACACGGGCTTGGATTCGATTGGCGACACGCCGCAGGTCGAGACAATGGGAAAATTTTTCGACAGTTTGGACCAGACGAATCAGTTGCCTAAAACCGTTGTATATAATTTGAATTGGTCAGACAATTATTCTGTAGCGACGATGTTGGGAAATTTCCAGGATGGAGTGATACCTGGGAAAATGCAGCTTGGCACTGGCTGGTGGCATCTGGATCAGAAGGAAGCCATGGCTGCTCAGATGAATGCGCTTTCCAATCTAGGCCTGTTTCCGCGGTTTGTGGGGATGCTAACTGATTCCCGTTCCTTCCTTTCGTATCCGCGACACGAGTATTTTAGACGGATATTGTGCAATTTGGTTGGTACCGACGTTGAAAACGGTGAACTTCCCAAGGACATGGAGTTGGTGGGTGGCATGGTTAGGAACATTTGCTACCAAAATGCAGTCGACTACTTTGGGGTGGAGGGTATCTAATGTGTTTTTTCCCGCCTGAGTTGATCTGCGTAGAGAGAGTTTTCTCACCCTTCTTCAGTTCCGAAATTCCCTGTGGATCCATTCTAAACAATCTTTTATTTACAACCTAAACGTTATGCCTAATAGACCGAATAATTTTGCGATTGCTGCATTGATCGCTCTCGCGGTAGAAATTTTCCCAGCTAGCCTAGCAGATGAAGGCTTTTCGATCGAAGAAACTGACTTTGGCCTCACTGTTAAATATGATGGCGAACTGGTTACAAACTACGTCGTTGATCAGGCGAACAAACCGTACTTATGGCCTTTTATTGGTCCGACGGGGAAGCCGATGACCCGAGCCTACCCGATGAAAGAAGTCGATGGCGAGCAGTTTGATCACCCGCATCACCGTTCGATTTGGTTTGGGCATCAAAGTATTAATGGGTTTGATACATGGCTCGAGTTGCGAACCGGGACTGAAAAAAAACTCGATGCTGATAAGCTAACAGCATTCAAGAGGAAGATAGGACGAACTGTTCATCGGGAGTTTTCCCAGATTGATGCGAACGAGAAGCGAGCAATTGTTAAAACACGAAACGACTATGTGGGTAGTGATGGTAAAAAGCTTATGTCAGATGAGCGTACCATCGTGATCCGTAAGACTAAGAATCAGGTTGTCCTCGATTTTGACATTTCGTTTATTGCGGAATATGGCAATGTGCGGGTTGGGGATATTAAAGATGCGGGACTGAGCGTCCGTATTCCATCCGCAATGGCCTTGAAGGAAGGAAAGGGTGGTCGTATTTTTAATAGTGAGGGTATCCGCGATAGTGATACTTGGAGTAAGCGAGCTGCCTGGGTCGATTACCATGGACCCTTAGAAGGTGATCATTTGGGCATTGCGATTCTGAATCATCCGTCAAGTTTTCGTCACCCCACACCCTGGCACGTACGAGACTATGGGCTTTTTACGGCTAACCCTTTTGGGTTTAATAGCTTAGATAAATCTCGGGCCGATAAAACGTTCACTCTTACTGAGGGAACGAGGTTTTTTATGAAACATCGCATTATCTTTCATAAGGGCAACACAGAGCAAGCGAAAATCGCCCAAGCGTTCGAACGCTACGCGAGGCAGTGAGCTCTGAGGCTTAATTGTGAGAGCTGGGAACGTGGCGGGTTTAATCAGCTCTTTCGAAAGCCACCGCAGGTTCTGGGAGTTGGCGTTTGATTTCACCGATCCGGTAGCCGAAGCCGCTGCCTTTAATTGTACTTAAATTAAGGATACCGCGTCGGCGTTGAAAGATACCGGGGTGAACTGCTTGCTCCTCAAGAGAGGCGGCTGGGTAAAACTGCATGCCATTGCTTTCCACACCCATAATCGTACCAGCGTGATTGGCAAGTTGGACATGAGGTAATTGGGCGAGCATAGGGTTTGTGAGATCCTGAACCATCAGAGTCATTCCATGTTCCTTCGCCCAGCACAGAGTGAGTAGGGCGCCGGTTTGAGTCTTGCAAGTTTTTAGGGCCACTCCCGTCCAACCCAGTTCCCGTCCTAGACGAACGAGTTTCCAGTCGTGAGCACTCTCGTCCATAAAAAGTGGTTTGCGGGCACTGACGCTGCAAACATTGATTTTATGGGTTGCGATGTCGTAGGGGAATGGCTGCTCGACGTAGAGGATCGATTGATAAATTCTCGGATTTTCGTCTTTCAGTTTGTCCAGAATTTTATTCACATACTCTGGTTCCGTTACCGCGCAGTTGAAATCTGTTGTGAGCCATTCCACATCTTTCTCTAGAGCGATTTTCCCAATTGCAACGAGCCGATCGTAGTCCCATTCAGAATCGTCTCCACGTAGTTTTATTTTCAGACAATTCAAGCCGTCTTGGTCGATCCAGTCGCGGATTAAGACTGGATATCCATCATCGGGTTCACTACCGTCGAGTTGGCTTTCCTCGATTGGATCCAAGCCACCAACAAGGTGCCATACGGGAAGTTTTTCTTTTGGGTGGGAAAAGTAGTCGGAAGGGAATTTGCCTTTAAACCGCTCCTTAGGTTCCAGAAAATGAGAGAGGTCCATGTTGAGATATTCGCTCGTGTAGGTTTTGTAAACAGGTTGGTCGCAAAGGTTCCCATACGCATCATGGAGGGCGATATCCAAGGGTGAAAAGCAAACGAGTGCAGCTAGGTAAGGTAGGTGGTGCGATTCCTCCCTTTCTGCGTTGAACGCTGACTGGAGATCCAATAACCGGGTTTCTATAAACGAATGGCCAATTGCGAGGGCATGGCCTTGGTAGGGGAATTTTCTGAATTCTCGGGTGAGTGTCTCGGTGAATGTTTGGAGTGCGGATTCGCGGGATTTATAGTTGATTGTAGAAGGCCAAACCCAACCGACACTTAGAGGCGTTTCCCCCCAGCCGACCGCGGTTTTGCCGTTAGTTCCTTGGACCTTCAAGCATGCCCGGGCGCAAACAACTTTGGTCAGAACTTGGCTCCCGAATTTCAAAGGTACCCGCATCTCGACAGGAAGAAAATGGAGGCTTGCGTCAATGATCTGGACTGAATGACGGGAGATATCCATGGTGTTAGTTACGGAGGACCCTGATTGGGGTCAAGCGCTGTGAGGTAAAATTGCTTGGATTGGCAGGTGAGACTTTAGGACTGATGGTGTGATTGAAGGCTAGATTGCATTTGTAAAGGAAATGTATCGGCGTGAATTTGGGAAACTAGCTTTTGCAGGAGCAAACCGATTGACCACTGGACTCGCATCTTCCGATAGAAAAACGATGTCTGGAAAGATAGCGAACCAATTGTCAGTGCACTTGTTTTCCAAGCATCCTCAGTTTCTCAAATATAAGGGCATGGCAGAGGTGACCGCGGAGATGGGATTCGATGGAGTCGATTTGACCGTAAGAGAAAAAGGAAACGTGGAACCGGAGCGTGCGGTGGATGACTTGCCGAAAGCGGCTGAGGCAATCAAGTTGGCAGAATTAAAATCCAACATGTTGGTCTCAGGGATAACAAGTTTTCTGAATATACTAGTATTCAATCTTTGAAGACCTATTCTCAATTGGGGCCTAATCATTATCGCATGGGATATTTTCGGCCCAATAAAGGGCAGGCCATGCAGGAAATTCTGTTCTAGGGCAACGATGCTCTCGACGTACTCGAAAAGTTCAATGGTTCCCAAGTCCAGCATGGTGCCTATCAGAACGACACTGGCCTAGAGGTGGGGTCTTTTGTTACCGATTTGGCTAACTTGTTGGAAGAATGAGATACCGGGTGGCTGAGGTGCCAATAAGACATAACCCATGCCACGGTGCATGCAGGTGCATCCTGGCCTCTGGGCCTCAGCTATTTAAAGGACCATATCTGGAATATGCCTATCAAGGACTGTAACTGGTTAAGACCAATGGGAAGCGGAATCCTAAGTACGTTCCACTTGGGGATTGAACGTTGGACTTTGATGGTTACTTCAATGAGCTAAGGTACTATGGCGTTCGTCTGCTGGTCTCTCTCCGTTTGGAGTACGAGCTTGGGGGAAGCTGAGCATGGGTCCGGAAGATCAAAATTCGGCAGAAGAAGGTTTTTGCCGCCATAAAGCGTGATCTAAATCGGCTCCGCGATATGTTGGAAAAGAGTGGGGGTTAAGGAGTCGATGGGAAGATGGGAAACCCTATGTGGATGAGATTAACGATCGTCTTTGGAAGGAATTGAAGTCGATTAGAGACTCCACGAGCGTGGATTCTCGTTGGGAAATGGTTTGCGTGCGAACTGCTGAGTGATATGCAGTCGAAATCGTTATGCGATCTCACACCCCCACTAAAACCCTAATCATTTTCCTGTTTTCGGCTTTTGCGGCTAAGGCCGATAGTCGACCAAACATTCTCTTGGCCATAGGGGATGACATTTCCTGGCATCACATGGGTGCGTATGGATCGGAATTTGTGAACACGCCGACCTTTGACAAGCTGGCGAAGCAAGGCGTGCTATTTAACAACGCATATTGTAGCGCTCCAGGTTGCAGTCCTTCGCGCGCGGCTTTGTTGACAGGGAAATACATTTGGGAAATCGAGGAGGCTGGGACCCACGCAGCGAATTTCCCGAAGCATTTGAAGGTATATCCAGAGTTGTTGGAAGCCGAAGGATATTTCCCAGGGTTCACGGGTAAACCTTGGGGGCCAGGTAAACTGCCCGAAAGAGATCGAAATCCAGTAGGACCAGAGTTCAATAACCGGAACATGGATTCGGTTCCTGCAAAGGGTATATCGAACAAGGACTACGCCGCTAATTTTAAAGATTTTCTGAATGAACGTCCAAAAGAGAAACCCTTCGTGTTTTGGTTTGGGGCTCATGAGGCACATCGTGTGTTTGAGCAAGGATCAGGGGAGAGAAATGGAATCGACCCTAGCAATGTTACCGTGCCCGCGTTTTTGCCTGATACTGAGCTGACCCGCGAAGATGTGGCGGATTACGGGCTAGAGATTCAGTGGTTTGATTCTCATTTGGGGCGGATGTTAGCAGAGCTTAAAAAACGTGGTGAATTATTGAATACTATTGTAGTGGTGACGGCTGACAATGGCATGGCCTTTCCGCGAGCGAAGGCGAACAACTACGAGTATGGCGTGCACATGCCTCTAATCATTGTTTGGCGAAAGGGGATAGAGTCGGGAGGACGTCGACTAGACGATTTCGTTAGTCTCATTGATTTGGCCCCAACGTTTTTGGAAGCCGCTGGTCTAGAGATTCCGAGGGAGATGAGTGGTCGTAGCTTGATGCCGCTTCTGAAATCGGAATTGGATGGACGAGTCGATGTAACTCGTGATTTTGTTTTGTCCGGAAGGGAGCGTCATACACACGCCAGAAAGGACAATTTGGGCTACCCCATTCGGGCAATTCACACAGCGAAGTACAATTACATCCGCAACTTGCACCCAGAGCGATCGCCGACTGGAATCGAGTATAAGGATGTGGATTGGAGTCCCTCCCATTCTTTGATGCTGGAGAATATCGATTCGAAGCTATCTAAACTCGCTTATGGGGCACGTCCATTGGAAGAGTTGTACGACAAGGAGAGCGATCCCTATTGCCTGAACAATCTTGCTTCCAATCCCGAGTATGCCCCAATTTTGGAAAAGTTAGGGGCTCGACTCGAGGAAGAGCTTCGCAAAGGTGGGGATCCTCGCATCTTGGGTTTCGGAGAGGTCTTTGACAGTTATCCGAGATACAGCACCACTCGGAATTATCCGGGGTTTAATGAAAGCGGAAGGTACAATCCGGAGTTCGTGAAAGAGGCGTTGGATAATATGAAGTTACTTGGTATTGAGAATCCTGCTTACGAAGGACGAGTCCTCTATAATAAAACGCAGCCGAGTCGACCCCCTTCGCGGGACTGAGATGTCTTCTTTAGGTCATATCTGGATTCCGACCCGTAATTGCATGCATCTCGGGGTAAGGGCTTTTCAACAGGCTTTTCCTAGATTGGACCGCTCGTTTTTATGTGTTTTGAAGCTGGTGCTCGATCTGTAATTTTTTTCGATGCTGCCTTAACTTGTTCATCGATAATAAGTCTAAGAATCTTCTTGTAACCGAAAATAGAGAATACGCGTTGCTCTCCTATGAGCTATTAAGCTTTCCATTCAAATTTTTGAAAATATTCCTCACTTATGGCAATTATGCTGATCAATAAACAGATGCAGAATACTGGTTCGACTTTGGTTGATTCGGCTTGGGAAAGAAAGTGGGCTAAACGGCTCTTTCTTCTGTCTGCACCAGCCGTATTGTTTTTGTTCTCTGGATGCTACACTACTCCAAAGAACCAGTCCTCGAAGCTCGAGGTAGATACTCCAAATAGCTGGAACTCTGCCGAGACTCAGGGCGATTTTGAGTCTCAGAATTGGGTGAAAGATTTTAACGATCCGACGCTCGTGGCGATTATCGAGGAATCGCTGGCGCACAATTATAACTTGAAGGCGGCCGAAGCTCGTCTGGCATCACGGATAGCGGGGTCAAGATTTGGTTCCTCGGTAGTGTGGCCCTCCTTAAATGGAAGTGGTAGCCAGAATCGGAATAAGCGAAGTACGGCTTCAGGGATTACTCAAACGCCTACGGCGGAAACCTTTGGTCTCAACGTCCGTTTTAACTGGGAGATCGATATTTGGGGAAAAGTCCGCAATGGATACCGGGGTGATCTTGCCGACATTCAGTCAGCTAAGGCTGACTATGACGCTGCCCGATTGTCGATCGCAGGCCGTGTTGCCCAGTCCTGGTACAACGCTGTGGAGGCTCAATTGCAATATGACTTGGCCGTTCGCACGCAGGAAGCCTTGGAAGCGGGTGCTCTAATCGTGGAAGAGAATTTCAAACGTGGGATCGCGCGAGCCTTAGATGTGCGACTCGTGCGGGCCAACGTGGCTTCCAATCAAAGTACATTGGAGTCTAGATTACGGCAGAAGAACTCATCGGCTAGACTATTGGAGACCCTGTTGGGCCGATATCCGGCGAATGAGCTAATGGCGATTGGCCAGCTCATTACCAAAGAGGAAGTTCAGGCTTACAATGATAGAATCGATGAAGAAATTGCGGAGTTGAGGATTGAATTGTCGGTTCGTGAGTCGGAGGCGATCGATAAATTACGCAAAGGGCAACTTTCCAAAGTCCCAAAGGATATTCGGGCAGACATGGCTGAAGCGATCGAAACGCCAGAAAGTCGTCGCACCGAAGTGCACCGATATCTACTTAAAAAATACGAGGAAATTGCTTGGGCTGATTTGGAGCGTGTCGAAAAAGATGACAAGAAATTCCGCAATTATCGCGAGGACCTGCAGCGGCGTATAAGCATGAAGGTGGCCCAGAAAAAACCCAATCCCAGCGGGGAAATGGCGATAAAACTTCCTGACGTGAGCGGCGGTATTCCAGTGGGACTACCTTCGGAACTGCTGCTTCGCCGTCCTGATGTAATCTCGGCTGAACGAACCCTGGCAGCAAATGAGCAGAGGAAGTTTGAAACCAGCAAGGCGAGGATCCCTAGTATTAATCTAACAATGTCTAGAGGAACTAGTACGCGCGAATTAGACGACATTTTTGATATTATCGACCGTAGAGTCTGGGGTCAGGCACTGAATTTTTCCCAGACGTTTTTTCAGGGAGGGCGACTCAGAGCTAACTTCAGAAGGGCAAAGGCGAATTACGAGCAGTCCTTGGCCAATTACGCGAGTACGGTGCTGACCGCCTTTAGAGAAGTGGAGAGTGCGCTAAGTAATCAAAGGTCTTACGAGCGAGACTACGAATCCCTGAAGATAGCCGCCGAGGAATCCGCCGCCGCGGAAACGCTGGCATGGGAAGAGTATGGTAGAGGTCTCACGGGCATAACGACCGCTCTTGATGCGGTTCGCAGAAACATCACCGCACAAAGATCTTATATTCAGGTGGCAAACCAGCGTGTTCAAGCACGCATCGACCTCTACCTCGCTTTGGGTGGCGGTTTCGATTTAAAACCTGAGGCCTAGAACTATTAAAATCTCCAAATTTTTTTATCCGCATCTGATCATGATTAAACGTCTCCTTCAAATTATCGTTCCGGTTGCCTTCCTGGCGATTGGTCTAATGGTCTACTGGTATCTGATCCATACGGCGCCGGAACCAAGACAGCGGCCTTCCTTTGATACGACGCCAGAAGTAGTCGCTCGAAAGCTCAAACCGGAGCCTTACACGGTTACTCTCGAGTCTCAAGGGACGGTTCGAGCACGCACGACCAGTAACTTGATTCCGGAAGTGCGTGGTCGAATTACAAATATCAGTCCTAATTTTCGTGAGGGAGCATTTTTCGAGGAAGGGGATGTACTACTTGAAATTGACGACAGTGACTACCAAACTGAACTCATTGTTGCGGAGGCGAATCAAGCCCAAGCGGAGTTGCGAGAGTACGAGGAGTTGGCTCGATACGAACAGGCCAAACTCGATTGGGAGCGATTGAATCCCGGCCAAGAAGCGAATCCGTTGACGCTTCGCGAGCCTCAGCTGAAGCAAGCCCGTGCCTCAACCGCTTCTGCGAAAGCTCGCGTTACAACTGCCAAACGAAATTTGGAACGGACCAAGATTAAGGCTCCTTTCGCAGGGCGAATCCTTTCTAAAAATGTAGACATAGGCCAATACATTTCACCCGGCAATCAGCTAGCTCGCCTCTACGCTGTCGATTTTGCTGAGGTTAGGCTTCCGTTAACCGCTACTCAGTATTCTTTCTTGAATCTTCCCTCGGTATACCGCGGAGAAAATCCAACATTCAGGGAGGGTCCTATTGTAACGCTGAAGTCATCAGTGGGAGGGGACACGCACGAGTGGATAGGAAGAATCGTTCGGACGGATGGCTCCGTAGACGTGAGCAGTCGTCAAATTTATGTAGTCGCACAAGTACGCGACCCCTATGGAGGGTCGGTGGAAGGCCGCCCTCCGCTCAAAGTGGGGAGCTTCGTACAGGCGGAAATCGCCGGTAAAACCCTTCAGGATGTGTATGTAATTCCGCGCGTACTTTTGCGTGAGAATGAATACGTACTCCTAGTCGATAGCGATAACTACCTGACCAGAAAAAGTGTCCAACTTGCCTGGGAAACCGATGAGGTGATCATTGTGGAAAGTGGCCTCGCTCCAGGAGACAAATTGTGTCTGACGGAAGTGCCGTACGCACTTGAAGGATGGCCGGTAAATGTTATTGATGAAGAGGGAGTTACGATCGTGGCAGAGGCGCCCAAAGAAGATGAACCTACTCGAGCGAGGCCTCCTCGGCAACCATCTGGCGGAGGCTCAGGAAGGATAGGAGACCTCATTGATGGGCTTATTGTCGCAGCAGGCGACGGAATTCCGGAGGAGCTTAAAGCCAAGCTGCTAGCTGTTAAGGAGTCAGGGGATTTCTCGAAAATGCGTCCCGCAATGAGCGAACTTAGAGAATGGGCGGAGGCCAATGGAGTCGAGTTGCCCACTGGAGGTCGAGGCGGTCGAGGGGGCGGCGGTGGTGGCGGGGCCCGTGGTTTTTAGTTCTCTAGCCGACAGTTTCTTCGCCTTGATTCTTCATATACCGTCTTTCGAATACCACGCTAACCATAGAAGCGTTTCCTAGCCCCTCTCCGGGAGGTATCCGCCCCTATTTTTAACAATCAAATTCAACACTCATAATGCATCGTTTAATTGACTGGTTCACCCGCAATGGAGTAGCCGCCAACATCTTGATGGTGGCGATAGTCGGGGCAGGAATCTACTCGGGACTTAATAAAATCGTTCTTCAGGAGTTCCCTGATTATCCATCGCGTACGATTTCGGTAGATGTCCAATACCGCGGTTCTACTCCAACTGAAATCGAGGAAAGCATTGTGCTTCGTCTAGAGGAGAACCTCTTCGATATTGAGGGAGTGGAGGAAATTGATGCGAGAGCCAGCTCAAACAGTGGAATCGTGTCGCTTACGATTTCGGACAATTACGATATGAATCGGGCCTTGGACGAGGTGAAGAACCGAGTTGATACGATCCGAACTTTTCCCATCGAAGCGGAGCGCCCGAGAATCACGCTCCGAAATTTTGAAGAACGCGTAATTACCGTCGTTATTGCGGGCGACCTGAGTGAGGGAGATATGAAAGGGTTGGGTGAGAATATCCGCGACGAAATTGGTAGCCTCGAAGGTATATCCTTAACTACTTTGAAAGCGGTGCGTCCCTACGAGATTGCAATTGAAGTTCCGGAAGCGACTTTGAGGGAATACGGAATCAGTTTTGATACGGTCGTTCGTGCGGTGCGGAACCACTCGGTAGATCTTTCAGCAGGAAGTATTAAAACAGACGGTGGAAACATTTTGCTTCGGACCTCGCAGCAAGCCTATACACAAGCTGACTTCGACGAGATTCCTGTAGTTGTTACCAGCGACGGTACGCGTGTAACGCTTGCGGACATCGCAATTGTTCAGGACGGGTTTGACGAGACGCCTATTCGGTCTCGATTCAACGGAGATCGCGCAATTGCAGTAGATGTTTTTCGAACAGGAGATCAGAGTGCAATCGATATTGGGGCCATTGTACGAGATTTCGTGGAAAAAAAGAGGGAAGTGCTTCCTGATGGTATCAGTCTTTCGTATTGGCAGGATGACTCCTCACGTATCAAGGCGCGTTTGGATACGCTTCGAACGAGTGCCGTAATGGGTTATATTTTGGTATTGGTGATCTTGTCTCTATTTTTAAGACCGACGCTCGCCTTTTGGGTGGCCCTAGGAATTCCAATCGCATTCTCAGGGGCATTTTTCCTCCTACCTATTATGGGCGTTTCGTTGAACCTGATAACGCTATTCGCCTTTATTCTGGTATTAGGTATCGTCGTCGACGACGCCATTGTAACGGGAGAGAACGTTTACCAGCATATGCAGCGCGGTGCGGATTCAACAATGGCTTCAATAAAGGGAACCCAGGAAGTAGCGATTCCTGTCATATTTGGGGTCCTCACCACGATGGTTGCGTTTTACCCGATTTCGGTAATGACGGGTACCCGCGGCAACTTTTTTAAGCAGATACCGATCGTAATTATTCCCGTGCTTTTCTTTTCTTTGGTCGAATCGAAGTTGATATTGCCAGCCCACCTCAAGCATTGTGTAGGTTTGGGGAAAAAAGTTAGCCCACGAAATCAGCTCGTGAAGTTTCAGCGATTTTTTGCAGAGGGTTTAGAGAGAGTCATCCTTAAGTTTTACAAGCCGGCTCTCGAATTCTGTCTGAAGTTTCGCTACGGCACGGTTGCACTGTTTACTGCGATACTGATTGTCTTTTTGGGGGTGATTATGGGCGACCATCTGGCTTACAGCGCTTTCCCGCGCCTTGCTCGCGACCGCGTCCTTGTCTTGTTGCAAATGCCGGCGGGTACCACGTTCGAAACGACTCAAAAATACATCGACCGCATCGAAAAGGAAACCCTTGCTTACCGAAAAGAGATCAACGAAGAGCACGGAGTGGAAATAATCACTGATGTGTTCGCAACAGCCGGTGGAAATCCGTTTGGTAGTGGTCGCCCGGGCAGAAGCGGTGTGGCGGGCGTACAAGAAATAGGTGAAGTCTGTATTGAAATGCTACCGCCAGAAGAAACCGGGGTTCAAATTGGCAGTCGGGAAATCACGTTGGCTCTAAGAGATCGGGTAGGCCCTATTCCCGAAGCTGAGACGTTTTCTTTCTCATTTGCGAGAGGGGGAGGGGGTGCAATGTCCGTTCAACTGGAGGGTCCAAGTATCGATGATTTGAAAGAAGTATCTGTTGAGCTTCAGAAGGTGCTGTTGGGTTACGAAGGACTGTATGATATTTCCGATTCTTTTGAGCGTTCCACCGAGGAATTGGAGCTCGAGCTAAAACCGGCTGCTTCGAATCTGGGCGTGACCGCCCAGCAATTGGCATCGCAGGTACGGCAAGCCTTTTTTGGGTCGGAGGCCCAAAAGATACAGCGTGGGCGGGATGATGTTAATGTAATGGTTCGATATCCCCGGGAGGAGCGTCGCTCGCTGGCTTCATTGAGGACGATGATGATACGGACTCAGAATGGAACCGAGGTTCCTTTTGAAGAGGTCGCGCAAGTAGTGCCAGGTCGTGCTTTGCCCTCGATTCGAAGGGTTAATCGGAATCGTATCATTCGCGTGGAAGCTGATGCGGATACCGAAACCGTAGACGTGGATGCAATCGAAGTTGATGTTGTTCAGAATGTCCTCCCTCCGATGATAGCGAAGTATCCGGGTATGTCAGTCAGTCTGGAAGGTCGTGCGAAACAGCAGGCTAACAACAACGAGGAATTGATCAATGGGGTCTATTTAGTTTTGACGGCAGTGTATGTGTTGCTGGCAATCCCGTTTAGGAGTTATACCCAGCCGTTCATCGTCATGGCTGCGATTCCGTTTGGGATAATTGGGGCATTGTTAGGGCACTTTATAATGAACTTTTTGCTTATCGATGTATTAGGTCGGGCATCGAGTCCAACGTCTGTGGTATCCATGCTTTCCCTATTGGGTATGATGGCCTTGTCGGGAGTGATCGTGAACGATAGTCTCGTGATGGTGGATTTTATAAATCGGCAAACGAAGAGGGGCATGTCGGTGCTCGACGCGGTTAGGTTGGCAGGCGTGAGAAGGTTTCGTCCAATCTTGTTAACCTCTTTGACGACCTTCTTTGGTCTACTTCCTCTGATGTTTGATCCCAGCTCGCAGTCGGCATTCTTAATACCTATGGCCGTTTCTCTTGGTTGGGGTATTGCGTTTGGTACCACAATTATACTGCTGTTGGTTCCGACTATCACATTAATCTTTGAGGATATTAGGATTGCCTATTGTAATCTTTACAACAAGCCCCTCGATCGGCATCAGGCTGAGAGGGATTATGTCGCAGTTGAAGCGAGTAACGATTGAAAAAGACGAGGGAAGGCTTTCGGGGACGCCGCTTTTCTGAGCGGCGTTTTTTTGTGTGAACTCTGGAAAAAGAACAACATTTGGTTTTTTTCAAAGTCTACTTTTTTGTAACTCGAGCGATCTTTACGAGGCCCATGCCCTGCCTCTGCAACTTGTTGAAGAAAAAGTAGTGGTAGGATTCCGTTGATTGAACGACTAAAGGCTTTTAGTTATGTGGATATAATCAGGATTTTTCTAAAGGAGGCCTGCATTTGGGGTCGAAGCGGGTTTGAAACCTTGGCTGAGATAAAAACTGAAAGATGAGTTGGTTGGGGTGGTGCAGACGAAGTGCAATTTTGATTTCCTAGATACGGCGGTATTTTCTGCTTTCAGGTAGATGGACTGTGTGATTCCGCTCATTCGTTGATTTGAGTCTACGTACAGTGCGAGTGGTTGTTCCGTTCTTGGTTCGAGATTTCGATTTAGAATTACGATTCCAGAAAGTTATTCCTCGTCAAGGGCCCCAAATGCTTCCGATCCTAGCCCAAGGTCTACTTACCATTCGTCGTAATAGGTATCTTGGCAACTGGGATCGTGGGGCACCGAGGCACGGTCGCTGAACGCTTTTAGCTCGCCGTCGATGTAGCGGTAGCGGTGCTCAATCTCTTCGGATCGATAGATTTGGTAGATCTTTTCAATTTCGTCGGGATTGAGAAGACGGATTTCGATCAGATTTAAAGTGGTGAGGCTGATGGAAGGAATGTCTTCTTTTTCTCACTGGCTAGTTTTTACCCAACCGGAACATCCGATTCGTATGCTTTTGGGGTAAATTTCACAAGGAGTCGGACTCCTCATCGAAAAGAGTAAGTTTAAATTTTTTGGAGAAGGAATTATCGAATATTGTCGCCTCATCAGCAAGATTCCGAAAGCCATAGAGTAATGAAGCTGCCAGTTGAGGATAATTTCAATGACGTGTTAGGAAAGGCTCAAAAGGGTCAGGGGATTTCAACGGAAGTTCTAGCGGAAACTACAGGGTTGTCGGAAGAGAGTATTCGAAAAGTGCGTCGTGGGGATTTTGAGCCGAACGATGTTGCGATATTGGGACAAGCTTTGGGGCTCAACGTAGAAGCCCTTTTGGCAATTGGGAGAAACGAATGGTACCCAGAGAAACCGAAAGCCATTGAAGGATTCGAGCTCATTGCGACCCCTTTTTACGATATGTACGTGAATGCCTACCTGGTATCGGATCCAGCTACCAGAGAAACGATCGCGTTCGATACGGGGACGGATCCCGAGCCTATTCTGGAATCACTGTCCAAAAGAGGACTGACTCTAAAAACACTTTTCGTGACCCATTCGCACGGTGATCACATTGAGGGAGCTGATTTGATATTGGAAAAGACGGGAGCGAGCGCGGTAATCAGTCGATTCGAGCCAGAAGTTCCTTTTGCTGCGGAGAAGATCGAAGAGGGATATGTAGCCAGAATCGGTTGTCTTAGTATTGAAATGTTCAATACAACAGGGCATACGGAAGGAGGATCAACCTTTGTGGTTACAGGCTTGAGTCGAACCGTTGCGATTGTAGGAGATGCCCTATTCGCGGGCTCCATGGGTGGTGCTAATATTTCTTACGAGCAGGGTCTCGCTGGATTAAAGAAGATTCTTTCATTGCCGGATGATACGGTTATCGCCTCGGGACATGGCCCCCTGACAACGGTCGGTCAGGAGAAAGAAATGAATTGTTTCTATAGGGCGGGCTAGCCTCCCATTAGTTGATCCGTCCTTTTCGGATTAATTATCCGCTACGCTGAATCTACTGTAACATTCCCTGTAGTCTCATAGTGGCGAAGCTCAGAGAGCGGAGACTGTTGTTACAGAAGCAGGTAGGTTTTAGTGGATCAATATCGCTTTCATTAAGTTTTCATCGGTTTCTCTTCTTTCTTAATTCGGTCCAAATATTCGGTCACGTTGCAGGTGAGCATTCTTGTGCCGGTTTTGCTAACTTCGAGAACCTTGTTGACGATCGGATCGAGGAAATCACGGTCGTGACTGACCAAGATCACCGTGCCATCAAACGCTTTAACAGCGTCTTGAAGAATCTCCTTACTTTTAATATCCAAGTGATTGGTCGGCTCGTCAAGAATGATGGTGTTGGCTTCTCGCATAAGCATCTTCGCTAGGGCAAGTCGATTCCGCTCACCACCGGAAAGTACGCTGGTTTTTTTGAATACATCGTCTTTTCGAAATAGGAGTGCCCCTAGGACAGCCCGTGGGTTGGATTCCTCGCGATTGGCTTCTGCCGAGGATTGTTCGACTTCTTCCAAAACCGTTTTATCTGGATCCAATTCTTCGGCCTGCTGTTGGGCGAAGTAGGATAAAACCGTGTTGATTCCCAAAGTCCGCTCTCCCTCCTGGAAGGGCTCGATACCGGCTAGAATACGAGCGAGGGTTGACTTTCCGGCGCCGTTTACTCCGACAACCGCAATTCGATCACCTTTGTCGATGTAGAAGTCGAGTCCCTTGAAGATCTGTAGTTCGTCGTAGGACTTAGACATATTCTTAAGTTCAATGACTTTTGCACTAGCAGGTGGAGGGGGCGGAAATCTGAAATAGATCTTTTTTTCTTTTGGAGGTAGTTTAATAATCTCTATCTTCTCCAAATCCTTCATTCGGCTTTGCACGATTGAGGCCTTTTTGACATTTCCTCGAAAGCGATTGATGAAGTCCTTTTGGCGTTGGATCTCGATTTGCTGGTTTTTGACCTTCTTTCGCAGGACAGCGAGATCTGCTTCGGATTGCCTAATGTAGACGGAATAGTTTCCGCTGTAGGATTTGAGAGCTCCCATCGAAAGATGGATCGTTCGATTGGTAACGGCATCGAGAAACGCCCGGTCGTGGGAAATGACCATGAGTGATCCTTCGTAGCGGGTGAGATAATCCTCCAGCCATTGTTGCGAAATGATGTCCAAATGGTTAGTAGGTTCATCGAGTAGAAGTAGAGAGGGTTCTCTTAGCAGCAGTTTTGCCAGAGCCATGCGCATTTGCCAGCCACCAGAAAACTCGCTAGTTTCGCGTTCAAAGTCGGATTTTGCGAACCCGAGACCCATGAGGGTCTTTTCGATCTTTGACTTCATTTTTTCAGGTTCATGAGTCTCAAGTTTTTGCTCCCAGGCACCGATTTGATCGATAAGATCGTAGTACTCTTCGGATGAAGTATCCATATCCATCATCTGCTCATCCGCTTCGTCGATATTCTTCTGAAGGGCCAGTGCATCTTCGAAGGCGGTAGACACTTCGCCGTAGAGCGTCTTCCCCTTCAGCTCAATACCATCTTGTGGAAGATATCCTAGGGTGACGTAGCTAGGACGTTCTACTTCGCCGGAATCGATCTCTGCCTCATTCAGAAGCAGCTTAATCAGGGTAGATTTTCCAGATCCATTCGACCCGACTAGCCCGATGCGGTCACGTGCAGCAATAGATGTGGATATCTTGTTGTAGATAACTTTTTCACCGTAACGGAGCGAGACATCGACTATATTGATCATAGAAAGGAGGGGACCTTAGGAAGTGGATTAGGAGCGTCAAGCGGGATTCCGCTTAAAGAAGCGTGATCAAATAGCAGGCTAGGATAGGCTCACCAGTTGTAGGCTGGAACATCTCGTGGATATGGAAGGGGATTCCTTAAAGCAGGGCCACTCTTTCAGTAAGTCGCTCTTCCGCCTGAAAGATCGAAACAAAAACCGGTCGTGTAACTGTTTTCTGGTGATACTATAAAACGTATTGTAGATACAATTTCGTCAAGTGTACCGCAGCGTTCCATAGGGATTTTAGAGGTCATGTAGTCGATTTGTTCCTGAGGAATATCATCGTGTATCGGAGTCTTGATGACAGCGGAAGCAAGAGAGTTAATTGTGATTCCGGTTTTCGCGTATTCCTTGCCGATTGTCTTCACCAATCCGATGACACCAGCTTTAGTTGTGGAATAGGATACCATACCCGCGTTTCCCTCTTTCCCCGCGATCGAGGCAATTAGTAGGATACGGCCATAGTTCCGCTCTACCATGTGAGGTAGCAGGGTCTTGGCTAGGATGAAGGAGCCCATTAGATTGACTTCAAAAACCTTTTGGAAGTCGGGTACCAGGATATCGACGATTTTCGTGTTGGTCTGTCCCACAATTCCGGCGGCATTCACTGCTATATCGATTTGCCCAAATGTATCCAGAACTTGAGAAACGGCAGCTCGAACACTTTTTTCTGAGCTAATGTCCGTTTGCAGGGCAATCACTTCACCTGCTAGCGAGGCTTTTGCCTTTTGAAGCCCTTCTTCATTAATGTCACAAATTGCCACTTTAGCCCCTTCTGAGGTTAGCCGAATGGCTGTAGCGAGGCCTATTCCTGAAGCTCCGCCGGTAACGATGGCTACCTGATTATTAATGGTTCGTTCCATAAGAATTTATGTAAGACTGATTGCTAATGGGTTATGAGTGAGTACAAGAGTGAAGTTTGTTAACTCCCACCCGCATTCACTAGTTCGATCCTGCACGTTATCAAGTTCTGCTACTTCATTGCACTCAGAGCTTTCAGAAGTGCTGTCGGAGCTACCCTATAACCCGCCTATGCAATCCGATCTCGCCAAGGACCTGTGATAGCGAGCGTCTCACCAGGGTTATTCTGGATATTGACGAATAGAGTGGTACCGTCTGGAGAAAAACAAGCTCCGGCAACTTCGCTCTTCACCTGAACGTGCCCGATTTTGTACATTTTCCCCTCGTTTGTAATGCCAACAATGGTGCTGCTTTCATTGTCGTCCTCACAGATGACAATGTCCCCCCACGGAGCCACGGTCAGATTGTCACAGGCCTTGAGCAGTTCCAAATCTTGGCTTTCGATGAAAAGTTCTAGTTTACCCGGTTTTGTAGACTCCTCACTCATACCTTCAAACGCACTGGGGCGGTATCGGAAAATCTGACCAAGCTTTTTCGGTCCGCCGTTGGTGCATGCAAAGTAGATTTCGCCATTTCCGTAAAACATTCCTTCACCGCGAGCGAATCGAGCTGCCCCGTTTTCAAATCCTTTGTAGCGAAGGTCGTCATTGGGTGCGGCGGGGTCATCGATGTCGATCCATTCCACCTCCATAGACTGTTTGACGGGGAAACTGGGAAGGTCGATCTCTTCCCAATTGCGTGTATCGCTTGAGGGAGCTCCCTTGATGACGAGTGCCTGAAGACGACCCCCTTGGGCTAGTTGGCCTCTGATATTGGGAATAAAGCGATAGATGAGGCCATCTGGACGATCTTCGGTTTGGTAGACGACACCACTGGCTGGATCCACGGAGACCGCTTCATGGTTGAATCTTCCCATGTCCTTTAGTGGCACTGGATCTGCAAGGCCGATCTCATAATTGGCGGGCACCTCGAAGTTGTAGCCATGATCCTTCTTTAGTTGATCATTGGCTCTATTGACATTCTCTTCGCACGTGATCCAAGAGCCCCATGGAGTTACGCCACCGGAGCAGTTTCGGATGGTTCCGGTAAGGGAGAGATAATGGCGTTTCAATTCCTGAGTTCGCGTATCAAATACTAGTGTAGTTGTGCCGCCAGTGCAATGAGTGCCGTTGGAGCCGCTGTCATACCGCTTGGAATCGCTGATGCTTTTCCACTCACTAGATTTCAAGTACTCAACTTTTTCCTCCTGTAAAGGGCTGACTTCGTGGTTGCGTACGATTAAGGTGAGTCCATTGGGGCCGGGAAACGTAGCCATTCCGTCGTGCGCAGGGGGAACGATCTGTCCGTCGTCCATTCGGGCCCCTCGCTCAGATATGGCTTTGTAGCTAAAACCTTTTGGTAGTTTGAGACGACCATCGGGATCGCTTAATAAGGGCCCGTACCCCTTGGCGGCTAGTCTGTTTGAACCGAGCTCACCAGAAGAAACAGTCTTCGAGTAATTTTGTGAACAGGCACTCAATCCGAGGAACCCTGAAGTTAGGAGGGAGTTTTTGAGGAATTCGCGCCGGTTAGGTTTTTTCATAACGGGATTCTACGCTACTTATTTCTTTAAAGTGGATTTTTGGATTTGGTCCGATTGAAAAAGGTGTTGTTTCAATATTGTTTAATACTCTCGTCAATAAAATCGAGTTTGTAAATTGAGGCTTAACTTCAATTTGCAAACTGATACTCACCGCTTGAGAATCGCTAGTGCGAGACGATAAACGGGGCGATGATACCCTGAACACTTGCTGGGAAGAATCCTTCGATATGTACACCGTCATCTTCGGTTTTTTGGTGGTGAATACCTCCACTGCAATGTAACTTTGAGATGATGTCATAACGATCGTGCGGTATGACAATTCTGGAGGGTGCTAGTTTTGCGTTGAGGACTGTCGATATGTCTTCTTTTAGATCTTTAAGTCCTTCTCCTGTGGCGGCACTAATGAATAGGGCATCTTCATAAAGAAGCTTTATCCGGCAAAGGGCTTCCATATCCCCAAATTTGTCGATTTTATTGAAAACGAGGAGCCTTGGGTTTTCGGTGGCTCCAATTTCTGCCAATACCGATTCAGTTGTTTCAAAGTGACTTTCGAATTCCGGATTCGAGACATCGACTAAGTGTATAAGCAGATCGGCGACGATAGCTTCTTCAAGAGTCGCCTTAAAAGCATCGACGAGCCTATGAGGAAGACGTCTAACAAATCCAACGGTATCAGTCAAAAGCACATGTTGGCTTTTGTCGAGATCGAGGCGCCGGGTCGTGGGGTCGAGGGTGGCGAATAATTTGTCCTCTGCAAGAGCGTTTGACTGAGTGAGCTTGTTTAAAAGCGAAGATTTACCAGCATTTGTGTATCCAACTATTGAAACAGTGGGGACAGGAAGACGGATGCGCTTTGACCGTTGCACGTGCCGGTGTTTGATAACCTCTTTGAGCTCCTTTTTTGTAATAGCAATGCGATCGTTGATCATACGTCGATCCGCTTCTAGCTGGGTTTCACCTTGGCCTCTGGCACCTGTGCCCCCACCTCGTTGCCGACTCAAGTGAGTCCAAGCTCTGGTCAAGCGCGGCAGAGAGTACTGCATGCGAGCAAGAGCTACCTGAAGGACAGCTTCTTTGGTCTGAGCCCTTTCGGAAAAAATGTCGATGATCACCTCTTGGCGGTCAATTACAGCGATTTTGGATTCACGCTCCCAATTTCGTTGCTGAGCAGGGGAGAGTTCCTCATCGAAAATAATAACGTCTATTTTCTGCTCTTGAATGATGCTGATGATCTCTTCGAGTTTTCCTTTCCCAACGAGAAAAGCGGGCGTGGGCTTGCGGAGCTTGATAATCATCTCGCCCGTTATGGGAATATCCAGATTTAGCGTAAGTTCCGCTAGTTCAGCTAATAAGTATTCAGATTCCTGACGCGTCATCTTGGGATGTTGAATCCCGACAAGAAGGGCACTCTGAACTTTTTTTCTATTTTCTTCGAGCTCGAACAAAGAGGAGATGGGGTTAGTCTGTAATTTTGAGTCGGAAGGATCTATGAAATAACTATCAACTATCTAGACGACTTTGTCAAAAATGCTGGTTTGTCTATTGAGAAAAATTTGCCCTGCTCCCAGTAGCGAGAGCAGGGCACGGTTGAAAGTTGGGTTAGCGAAATTGGCAAGCCTTCTATGCTTCGGCCTCAATCGCTGCTTGGGCTGCGGCGAGACGGGCCACTGGAACGCGATTAGGCGAACAGCTTACATAAGACAGGCCAGCATTGTGGCAGAATTTGATAGATGCAGGATCGCCTCCATGCTCTCCACAGATGCCCAACTTGATATCAGGGTTTGTGAATTTTCCACCGTCAACACCTTGCTTCACCAATGAGCCAACGCCTTCTTGGTCGAGCGTTGCAAACGGATTCTGCGGAATGATATCGAGGTCCTTGTACTTGCCGAGGAAGCTGCCTGCATCGTCGCGACTCATTCCCAAAGTGGTCTGAGTAAGGTCGTTGGTGCCAAAGCTAAAGAACTGTGCGGTTTTCGCGATTTCTGCAGAAGTCACACAAGCACGAGGCACTTCAAGCATTGTGCCTACTAGGTAGTCGATTTTTACGCCCTTAGCTTTCTGAACCTCAACTGCGACGCGATGAACAATCGCCACTTGGTTGTCGAGCTCATCCTTGAAACCCACAAGAGGTATCATGATCTCTGGCTTCACCTTGATTTTGCTCTTTAGCTTGAGTACCTGAGCGGCAGCTTCGAACACGGCTCGAGCTTGCATTTCAGTGATTTCCGGGTAGGAAATCCCAAGTCGACATCCACGATGCCCCAGCATTGGGTTCTCTTCGTGAAGTGCTCGAACACGATCGCTAACTATTTCCGGAGAAACTCCTAAGTGATCTGCCAATTCCCGACGAGAAGCGTCGTCGTGTGGCAAGAACTCATGTAATGGAGGATCGAGGAATCGAATAGTGACTGGGCGGCCTTCCATCGCTTTAAAGAGACCGTTGAAGTCCTTGCGTTGGAAAGGAAGCAGCTTCTTCAGGGCTGCCTTGCGTGCGGCTGCTGAAGGAGCGAGTATCATCTCACGCATGTAGGATATGCGATCACCTTCGAAGAACATATGTTCGGTGCGGCATAGGCCGATGCCTTCTGCTCCCATGGATACAGCAGATTTGGACTGCTCCGGAGAGTCAGCGTTCGTGCGAACACCCATTGTGCGATACTTGTCAGACCATTTCATGATCTGATTGAACATCTGGTAGGTGTAGCTCTTCTCAGCCTTCATCTTGCCTGCTAGGACCTGAGAGACTTCTGAAGGTGCGGTTGCTACGCTTCCAGCGAAAATTTCACCAGTGGTACCATCGATAGAAATTGAGTCACCCTCCTTGAGGACGATCTTCCCTGCAGTAAGAGTTGCTGAAGTGTAGTCGATGTGGATGCCAGAAGCGCCACAAATACAAACCTTGCCCATTTGGCGAGCAACGAGAGCCGCGTGAGACGAAACACCTCCTCGTGAAGTTAGGATCCCGTCTGAAGCTATCATGCCACGCAGGTCTTCTGGAGAAGTCTCTTCTCGGCAAAGAACAACTGAGTTGCCGAATGCGACTTCCTTCTCGGCATCAGCCGCGTTGAAGACGATTTTGCCCGAAGCCGCTCCAGGGCCTGCGGGAAGACCGGTTGCCATCAATTTGGCCTTCTTGATGGCGTTCGTGTCAAAGATCGGAACAAGCAAGCTCGAAATTTGGTCCGCAGGGATCTTGGTGACCGCAGTTTGCTGGGTCATCAGCCTCTGCTTGGTCATCTCGACTGCAATGCGCACAGCGGCAAGACCAGTGCGCTTTCCGTTACGCGTCTGCAGCATGTAGAGCTTCCCGTCTTCAATCGTGAACTCGAAATCCTGTACGTCGCCAAAGTGTTTTTCCAGCTTTTTACGGACGACGCTGAGCTCCTTATGAGACTTAGGCATGTCGTCAGCGAGCTGGGCGATCGGGAATGGTGTGCGAACGCCAGCTACTACGTCTTCACCTTGGGCATTGATCAGGTATTCACCGTAGAACACGTTTTCGCCATTGGCAGGGTCACGTGTGAATGCCACACCTGTTGCGGAAGTGTCGCCCAAGTTACCGAACACCATCAACTGGACGTTAACAGCGGTTCCCCATTCCGCTGGGATACCGTATTTCTGTCGATAGAGAATGGCCCTTTCGTTCTCCCAAGAATTGAAAACCGCGCTAACTGCCCCATCGAGTTGCTTTTGAACGTCTTGTGGAAATGCACCGCCAGTTCGATCTTTGATGAGTTTCTGGAAACGCTTGATGACTTCCTTGTTGTCCTCTTCAGTAAGGTCGGAATCAACTGTTACGCCGACTTCCTTCTTCACCAAATGCAGTGCGTGCTCGAAGGGGTCTGGCTCGTTTTCCGTACGAGATTGAACGCCCATTACGACATCTCCGTACATTTGAACGAAACGGCGGTAGCAGTCGTAGGCGAAACGCCCATTACCAGACTTCACTTTGAGGGCCTCTACCGTCTTGTCGTTAAGACCAAGATTGAGGATCGTGTCCATCATGCCTGGCATGGACTCGCGAGCGCCAGAGCGAACGGAGAACAGAAGAGGGTTCCTCTGGTCGCCGAACTTCTTACCGCTCTCCTTTTCGCAAAGCTTGATCGCGGCAGCAATCTGGCCCTTGAGGGCGGCAGGATAAATGCGGCCGTTTTTGTAGTACTCTACACAGACGTCCGTTGTAATTGTGAAGCCACCTGGAACCGGTAGACCGATTCTGGCCATCTCTGCAAGATTGGCTCCCTTGCCGCCAAGCAAGTTCTTCATTTTGGCGTTACCGTTGGTTCTCTTACCAAACGAGTAAACGTATTTAGCGGCCTTTGGAGTGCGTTTGCTCGCGACCTTCTTTGCTTTTTTCGCAGTTTTTTTGGATGGCATCCTGAATGAACTATTATTGATTTGCGATGTAGTAGAGGCCCGAAAAATGACGACTTCCTCTAGGAAAAAGGTTCCTCATAAGGACGGATAGGCGTCTGTCAATGGGATTGATGCGATCTCGTGGGTAAAGAAATTTATGATTGGATTAGAACTGAATTGCTACCCAGATCCCGATTGCCCGTTCCAAATTTCAGTGAAGAGGCATAGATGGCTTTTAAAACCCTCCCCGCAACTTGATCCACGGACTTTCGCAAATTGAAGTTGCTCGATGCGATTCCGCTGTTAATTAAGTCTCTTTGAAAATTTGAATGAGCGAGATCGAACCATACGAAGAAGGGGACGATGAACCTAATTGGGCAGGCGATCCAAAGCAAATGGGCTTTCTGGACCATTTGGAAGAACTGCGCTGGACCCTGCTCAAACCACTTGTCGTATTCGTAGCGGCTTTTTTTGCGTCGATGGTATTTATAAAGGACGTTAAGGATATTCTTCTCTCCCCGCTTGAATCCAATTATTCCCATTTGACCGAAGCCGAGCGTGCGGTGGTTTTCGCTGGGCTGACAACTATGAATGTCACCGGTGTATTCGTGGCTATGCTTCTCATCGGCATTATTATCGGTTTAATGGTAGCGTCTCCAGTTATCATATACTACGCGGGCAAATTCTTAGCGCCGGCATTAACGGTTAGAGAAAAGAAAATCTTAGTTCCAGGTTCGTTTGCTGTTCTCATTCTCTTCCTACTGGGCTGTATGTTTGGATACTTTTTTCTTTTGCCGCGAACGATTATGGCGGTAATATGGTTCAATAATCTGCTGGGGTTTCAGCTTCTTTGGACGACAAGCAACTATTTCGGGTTTCTCACTTTTACGATATTGGGTCTGGGGCTCGCTTTTCAGATGCCGTTGGCCATTGTGGTTTTGGTTTCGGTTGGAGTAGTCACTCCGCAGCAGTTAAGAACCTACAGGCGATACATCGTGCTCAGTATTGTGATTACTGCTGCAATATTGACTCCGCCTGAACCGATAACCCAGTTGGCTTTGGCCATTCCGCTTTGGGTTCTGTATGAGGTCGCGATTTTGGTCTCGGTATTCTTAAAAAAGAAAGGGGATGAAAAGGAAAAAGCCGAATTCTCAAACTACGAAGTAGTGGATCCACAAGGTTACGATAAAAGCGATGAATATCATTCGGATTACGACTACGATCAAGACCACGACCCTGATCATGACCTCGGCGATGATCATGGCGGCGGCCCTCACCATTTAGAAAGTAGATCTTCGGAGGAAGACGACGGTTCGGAAAACGACCGTGTTAGTGAGGACCAAGATGCGGGATACGACAGTGAAAGTGATGACGAGTCCGATATCGATGAGGATCGTAAAAGGGATGAGTAATCGTTTTCTGATCGATTAATAAGGAGCCTCCCGGATACGAGCTTTTCTGCGATCTGCCGCTTGTGCTTGGGGCTCACAGTTTTTCTCCTTGAGCAGCCTCCTCTAAAAGTGCTTTGCTGCTCACTTCGTATGCTCGCATATCTGCTGCGATCGGCAGACGTCTAAGATCGTCTTATCGCTTCTCTAGGCTTTCGGAGGAATGCAGATCCTCTGTTCGGTCGGGTATCTTTTGCCTTTCATTGTATGGCTCGTTTCTATTGCCCCAGACCGACAACTCAAGATGGTCGGTTCTCGTAACCTCAACCACATAAATCAGCCGTTTTCCAAGAGTTGGGAGGGGTTGAATCTAAATGTGTCGAAGAGGATCCCCCGCTTTTCTCGCTCGAAAGCTGGACAATTGTCCGATCAAAACTCGGCGGAGGAAAAGCAAGTCCTTTCGGAACACTTGCGTAATTTCATCGCCCATCAAAATGCGGTGCTCCTAAATCCAACCAATCTAAGAGAGCACTTTCTGCTGCATGGGATGGGGCATCGCTTTACTCGCGCCTTCAATCAGAGCATTGAATGGAGATGCGTTTGGACACGGAAAATTAGAATCCCAAACGCGGCGGTATGGCCCGGATGGTTACGGTCTGATAATTTTGGATTATCGGAGAGAAAGTTTGTCTTATTGTGGATAAAGCAACTGTAAGGCGAGTCTATTGCACTACAGCGATCGTAACGCGTTCACGAATACGTCACATGCTTGGTCAATGCCGCCTTGGTCGTGGGCGGTGGAGATGAAATTGCCTTCGTATTTCGAGGGAGGGATGTAGACGCCGTTTTCTAGGCAAGTATGAAAGTATTTTTTGAACCTATCAGTGTCCGTTGCGGTGGCCTCATCAAGGTTTTCGACAGGTGTGTCGGTGAAGTAGAGACAGAACATGGACCCAACTTGAGGAATCTGGCCGGGCAGCCCGATCTCGTTCAGGGTTGAGCTAATAGCCTCCTTCACCTGAATTCCACTCTTCTCAAGCCGATCGTAGGCGTCGCTTTCCTTGAGAAGCTTGAGCGATGCAATTCCGGCGGCCATGGCAAGTGGGTTGCCGCTCAAGGTACCTGCCTGATAGACAGGCCCAAGCGGGGCGAGATGATCCATGATTTCAGCTCTGCCGCCCAAGGCGCCCACAGGAAGACCGCCGCCGATTATTTTGCCGAGAGTGGTCAAGTCGGGTGTAATTCCCTCTCTAGTCTGGACTCCACCTGCGGTTATGCGAAATCCCGTCATTACCTCGTCGAAAATGAGCACGGAGCCGTGCTGTGTACAGAGATCGCGAAGCCCTTGTAAATATCCCGACTTTGGAAAGATCAAACCGATATTAGCGGGATAGGGCTCAAGGATAACTCCAGCGATTTCATCGCTGTATTTCTCAAATGCTACCGCGACTGCTTCGAGTTCATTGAATGGAAGCACGATCGTCTCCGCGGCTAGGCTCTCAGGAATGCCGGCACTGTCCGGATTGCCGAGTGTCAAGGCTCCGGAACCGGCTTTGATGAGAAGCGAATCAACGTGGCCATGGTAGCATCCTTCGAATTTGATGATCTTGTTCCGCTTTGTGTAGCCGCGAGCGAGCCGAATGGCCGTCATGGTTGCTTCGGTCCCACTATTGACCATGCGTATCTTTTCCAAGGATGGCACCATTTCCACAAGTAGCTCAGCCATTTCGACTTCGTATGGGTTAGGTGTGCCGAAACTGGTTCCCTTTTTTAGAGCTTCAGCGATGGCGTCCCGGATCACAGGATTATTATGGCCATGGATAGCGGGACCCCATGTGCAGACGAAGTCGATGAGATCCTGACCGTCCGCCGTAGTGAGTGTGGCTCCATTTGCTTTCTTAGTAAAAAAGGGAGTGCCACCGACAGAGCGAAATGCCCGCACGGGTGAATTGACGCCACCAGGAATTAGTTGCTTGGCACGTTCGAAAAGATCAGTGGAATTTGACATTGCAGAGAGTTTTTTGCCCACGAAGGACATGGAAGTCACGAAGGAGGATATTGCTAATTTCTATGAGGCTCTTGGTTTATTCTGGCTGTTCTCTGGGTGCTTCGTTGGAAGTAGTATTCACGAGACGTATTTTTGTACAATTGGAATACGGCGGCCTACGCCGAAGGCGAGGGGAGTGAGTTTTAGACCGGGGGCGGCTTGCTTGCGCTTGTATTCGTTTAGGTCAACTTTGCGGGTAATGTCTTTGACTACATCTGCGTCATACCCGAGAGCAATAATGTCGCTGCTAGACAATCCTTCTTCGACGTAAGCTTTGAGAATGCCATCGAGGATAACGTAGGATGGTAAGCTGTCTTCGTCCTTCTGGTCGGGACGTAGCTCGGCGGAAGGAGGCTTTTCTATCGTATTGACCGGAATCAATAAGCCATCTCGGTTCATGTGAAGAGCCAGCTTGAAGACTTTAACTTTGGGCAGATCAGAAATAACAGCGAGTCCGCCACACATGTCGCCATAAAGGGTGCAATAGCCTACGGAAAGTTCACTCTTGTTGCCAGTGGTTAGCAGGAGGGCTCCAAATTTGTTTGAGAGGGCCATGAGAAGAAGTCCTCTAGATCGTGCCTGTATGTTTTCCTCAGTTACATCCTTTTCCGTGTGGCAAATGAGAGGTTCCAGAGCGGCCTCAGAAGCGGCGATGATTCCTTCGATTGGAACCATGTGGAACTCGATGCCCAAATTCTGGGCAAGTTCTTTCGCGTCGTTTTTGCTATGGTCCGAGGAAATGGCAGAAGGTAGGGCGATACCGGTGACATTCTCTTTCCCGAGGGCTTTTACGGCGAGAGCAGCGGTGACCGCAGAATCAATGCCTCCGCTCAGTCCGATTAAGGCTTTTTTGAACCCGCACTTGTGGACGTAATCTTTCAACCCAAGCACGAGTGCATCTTCGATATCCTGCATTTGGGATTGTTCAAAACTGGGTTCAATCTTGGTGGGACTGCCCCGAACGTCGACCACTCGCAGTTCCTCGGCAAATCCCAAAAGACCGGCAATGATCTCGCCTTTTGTGTTCGCGATCATGCTTCGGCCGTCGAAGATGAGCTCGTCGTTACCGCCTACAGCGTTGACATAAATGCTAGGGCATCCCAATTGGATCGAAACGTCAGATATCAACTTGCGGCGCAGGTTCGTCTTTTCAATGTGCCAGGGACTGGCGGAAAGATTGAAGTGAAGATCGAGTGACTGGGTCTTAAGGAACTCAGTGGGTGAGGTAGGGTAAAGTTGTCGAGGAGCAACCTCTGGCGAGGTCCAAATATCTTCACAAATGGTTAAGGCGATCTTCCGTCCGTTGTGTTCGAAAACCAAAGGCTGTTGGGCGGCCTGGAAGTATCGGTCCTCGTCGAAGACATCGTAAGTTGGTAGAAGGCACTTGTATCCCGTCTCCTGGACTTTACCATCGAAGCAGACGGCAGCGGCATTGCGAAAACTCCGTCCGGCAGAATTATCGTTTAAATCAACATATCCAAGAATAGCTGGGACAGAGCTGGTTTTGGAGGCTACCCTTGCAAGTGATTCCAAGTTATCCGGAACGAACTGCTGCTTAAATAGCAGGTCTCTTGGAGGGTAACCGGTGATAACCAATTCAGGAAAAACAACATAGTCCGCCCCTTGGGAAACCAATTCATGGTAGGCTTGCACGATTCGCTCTTCGTTATTCTGAAGGTCGCCTACGGTTGCATTTATCTGGCCTAGTCCGATTTTCATACGGAAGCCAATGAAAAGAACAACTCGCCCGGCAAAGAGCAAGTTTTTGCCGTGGGGATTTTTGCGGTTAGTTCGAATGTTTTCAGAGGAGCGTCCCAGTTTTCGCCTAGGCGGGAGCTAACACTCTGCAGGGCTGGCTCTCACGTTGTGCTGCGTATCAGAGAGAGATGATGAAGATTCTCCAACGCGGGAAAACACAAGCACTGGCCCAAAGATTGGGCGATTGAATCAGAATTAGACCGGGATTATTGCTCTAGTGGTTAGGAGCCCTGAGGCGGCTTTCCCTCCCTTGGCTTTGGTCCCTGCAATTCTGGCCCGCCGTTTTTCGTGGCTATTTTATTAGGGATTCCTATGAAATGAGGTGGTCGATATGAGTGCATCTAATCCAGCTAGTTTCATCCTCGCTTCCGCCTCGCCTCGCCGAAAAGACATCTTGGAGCGGATGGGGGCTCCATTCGAGATCATCCCTGCGGAGGTGAAAGAGAATGAATCGGGTGATTCCGATCCGGAAGCCATGGTGCGTGAGAATGCATTTTTAAAGGCCGGTTGGGTGGGAAATCGATTTCCCGACCGTTTTGTTCTGGGCTCGGACACAACGGTCTATCTAGACGGACGGGTGCTGAACAAACCCGTTGATATGGACGATGCACGAAGCATGTTACGAAAGCTTTCAAAACGTACCCATATTGTACATACGGGAATTTCGCTTCAATGCCAGTCTAGGCAGATTGAGGAGACAATCGGCGTTCGAAGCGAGGTGACTTTCAAAGAGCTGAGTGATGAGACGATTGAACGCTATTTCGAGATTGTTAATCCGCTGGACAAGGCGGGCTCTTATGGAATTCAGGAGGGAACGGATCTTGTTATCGAATCCTTTAAGGGGTCGCATTCCAACATCATGGGGTTGCCATTTGATGAAACAAAGGCCATGCTGTCGCGTTACAGTTTAATCTGACCTCGAGGATGTCATTTTCAACAGAGGAAATCACCCGGAAACGAACCCGACGAAGCAAGGAGAAGCTTCTGATGGATGCCCTGCTCCGCCGTCGTGCGATTTCGCGTCGTTCGCTTATTGCGGGGGTGATCGGGACGATATTATTTCATTTAATTGGCTTCTTATGGATGCCCTCGGACGTTTTTACTACGGAACGAACTAAGATTCAGGACCGTTTTAGGGAATACGAGGTCGAGCTAATGCCGCCTGATGAGGAAGAGCCGGAGCAAGTCTACACTCAGACAAATCCAGATGCGCCAGAGAATGAGCCTGACCAAACCAACAATTTTGCCGCTCGTAGTCAGCAGGCGGCTCAAGAGGATAAACCCGACGAACTTGACCAGGAGAATCGACCCTCGGTTGAGAGCGAGGATGATATCGAGACAAACCAGTTTTTGATGGGTGATCTGAGGCCTCCAGAGATCGCCCCGCCCCCAGCTCCCGAAATCCAGGAGCAGGAGGAGACGGAGACTGCCGAGGAACGGCCTTTGCTGGTTCAGCAGGTGGAGACTTTGCCTCTGGAGAAGCAGATTCCGATACCGGGCGAGCAGGAAGAAAAAGACCCGGATGAAACGGGACTCGCCGAAATTGACCACGAAGAAATAGATGCCGCCACCAATGTAAATGAGTACCTGAGGGGAGAGGCGGAAGAAGGGGAGGAAAAAGAGCAAGAGGCAGCCGCCCTCCAGCCTCTCGTCGCACCGCAGAGTGCCCAGTTGAGCTCAGACTATTCCGAACCCTCGCCCAGACCGCGACCTCGACTTCCCAAAGTGGCGCCTGGACCCCGCGGCAATCGTGGGCCCGGTGTTTCGCGCACCGGCACCATCGCGGTTGACGCGAAATTCAGCGAGTTTGGTGAATACATGGAGCGCCTGATCGAGACAATCAGCGTGCGTTGGAATTCGCTAGCCGATGAAGCGGCTGGCAAGGAGTCCAATAGCAAAGTCTTCCTCCGCTTTATCCTCACGAAGGATGGATACGTAGAGGATCTGAAATTGCTGCCCGACAGCACTGCTAAAGTAATTGGCATTTATATGTGTCGCACCGCAATCCAGAATGGAGCGCCTTATGGGCCTTGGACGCCTGAAATGGTGGCGGTCTTTGGCCATGAAGAATCAGTCACGTTCTCATTCCACTACCGATAGATAGTCGGGATTCGTTTGGGGGTTAAGTCCAGCACGTTCTCCAATTTGGGAGGGTATATAAGTAGTCCATTCCTCTGTCATATCCTTGGATTGGATTTGAAAATCCGTTTCCTCTCAACAAAACACTTTCCGATTAATCCTCGGTTCGGAATCGAGATTTTTATTCTCAAACTTAACTTCTCTGACTACTTTGAATAAAGGAGCTTTGTTGCATTGCGACGTTGATTCGTAGATGCCATCCAATCCATCCTAGTTTTCGCTGAATTGAAGCCGACCAAGAGGGCCTTCAATATATTGTGATAGCTGTTACCAGTTCCCGTTTTCGCCGACCCGGAGGTCTTTGGCAAATCCTTCAAGGAGTCGGATGGATTGTTCGACATCTTCAAGGTCGACCATTTCGCTGGGTGTGTGCATGTAGCGAAGAGGGACAGAGATGAGGCCGGTGGCGACTCCACTGCGGGCCATTTGAATGGCTCGAGCATCTGTGCCAGTAGGTCGAGGATCGCTTTCGAGTTGGTAGGGGATGTCACGTTTCTTGGCCGCCTCGATCAGTTTATTGAATACGATAGGATTGATGTTTGGACCGCGAGTGATGATCGGTCCTGCTCCCAATTTGGTTTCCCCGAACTTGCGCTTGTCGCAATCAGGATGATCGGTGCTGTGGCTAACATCCACGGCGACTGCAAAATCAGGATTTACACTGTAGCTAGATGTAATTGCACCTCTGACGCCGATTTCTTCCTGGGCGGTGCCCACAGATATGACTTTTGCTTTTAAGGACTCATTGTCTGCCGACAGGCGGCGCAGTGTTTCTCCGACAATGTAGGCTCCGCACTTGTTGTCGAAGGCGCGAGCTGCACCAACGGAACCATGAATGAGTTCGAACTCGTGATCGTAAGTGGCTACGTCGCCTACTTGCACACGTGTCAAAGCGTCTTCCTTGTTTGCCGCAGCAATATCGATCCATATCTCATTGATTTTTGGGACCTTTTCTCTGTCTTCCGCATTCATGAGGTGGACCGCTCGTTTACCCGTGACCCCTTTGATCACTCCCCTTTTGGTCTGGATGAGCACGCGACGGCCCGGTATAATGATACGGTCGTGGCCGCCAATAGTGGCGAAGTAGAGGAACCCTTTTTCGTCGATGTAGGTGATGATGAAACCAAGTTCGTCAAGATGACCGGAAAACATGACTGATGGCCCGCCATTCCCTTTGAGGGTTGCGATGCGATTGCCTAGAACATCCCGTTCGTAGGAATCGGAACGGGCCTCGACATATTTGTCGAAGACGGCTTGGGATTGTCCTTCTGCTCCCGAAGGGCTTTTGGCGTTGAGTAAATCGACGAGGAATTCAGACGGTGTATAGGTCATAATTTAGAAACAAATGTAAGGGAAATATCGATTGATTGGGAAGGATTGAATGAATGTGCGTGGTATTGATCGCGGTTTTGCATCCATCACGAACATAATGGAAGAATTACGAAAAGAACTTCTGCATTTCGATGATCAGACGCGGCATTCTGCAAGTTTATACCGTGCGGATTGGGTAGCCCGCCACCTTATTGCACCGCGAGTTCGTCGACGATGTCTTCAAGGGGATAAGATATGATTTCTGAGAGAGTAGGGTGGTACCAATGGGTTTGAAGGAGAGACGCTGCGGTAAGTCCATGCGATACCGCGACGGAAAGGGCGTGTATTAGCTCTCCAGCATCTTTGGATACGATTTCGGCGCCGATAATTTTGCCCGTTGGCTTTTCTCCGAAGAGCCGTACGAACCCTTGCTTGGCCTCCATGAGAATGGATTTCCCGTGGTCATCGAACGGATATTCGGCGGTAATGTATTCAATCTTCCGCTTTTTTAACTCCTTTTCTGTCAGTCCGACCCGAGCGACTTGGGGATTAGTGAAGACGATATCGAGCATGTGGTCGTAGTTGAGGGGAGTCTTTTCGATCCCGAAAGCATGGTAGGCTGCGAGCTCACCTTGTAGCACTGCAGTGTGTACGACTTCGAAGGGTCCAGTGCAATCGCCTGCGGCATACACTGCTGGATTGGAGGTGCGTTGGTATTTGTCTGTCTGAATTTGACCATTGGGCTCGAGCTCGATTCCGGCGTTTTCGAGACCGAGTGAAGCCGTAGCAGGGAACCGTCCGAGAGCATTTACAACATGCTTTGCTGAACGAGTGACTGTAGTGCCTGTGTGCTCGAAGGTGATATCAAAGCCGGAACCGGTTTTGGAGATGCTAAGGAGTTTGGTGTCCGTCAGCAGATCGACTCCTTCTCTGATCAGTGCTTTCTCTACGACTTTGGAAACGTCGGGAGCTTGATCCTTGAGGATGTTTGGGCTCCTTTGTATCTGAATGGTTTTGCATCCGACACGGTTTAGAAACTGGGTGAGTTCGCAAGCAACCACTCCTCCGCCCAGCACGATAGCGGATTCTGGGAGTTCGCTTAGATCCAATACATCATCACTTGTCCAAATTTCGGGTAGGTCGATTCCAGGTATGGGCGGTTTCGATACGTAGGAACCTGTCGCGATGATAAAGTGTTTTCCTTTTATTTGTGTTCCGTCGTCGAGCTCGATCGTGTCATTAGAAATGAACTTGGCAAAGTTTCGGTAGAGGTGAAATTTCCCACTCTCCATCGATTCGATTCGGTAGTCGGTAAACTCTTTGATAGTTGCTAGTTTGCGCTCATGAAGGGCTTTCATGTCGACCTTAGCGTGTGGAATGGAGAGTCCAAAGCGGGTCCCCTGCTGAGCAAGGTGGAGGACCTCGGCTGAATAGATGAGGGTTTTTGAGGGCATACAACCTTTGAGAATACAGAGACCGCCCAGTTCTTTGGCCCCGTCAATAATGGCGACATTGTCAGAATATTGTCTAGCGACCCGGGCGGCGTTGTACCCGCCGCTCCCGCCGCCAATGGCTATGAAATCGTGTTCTTTAATCATTTGTCTTCTAGATGATTGTCCAATAAGTTCAATATCTTCATCCTTTGGTCCCATTCGAGCCCAAATTTCGTTTCTTCGCATCGCAATACGCTCTGTGTATAACACAACTCAAAAGCCAAATTTTGAATCTTAAATATTACTACGATACCTCTTAGCGACTTATCAGATACTCTCATGGGACCGAGGGGAAAAGGCTTAATTGTTGGATGGCCAAGGCTAACGTAAAAGGCTCCTGTTTTTTAGGGATACGTTTTTAGATTGCATGGAACGAATCAGCGACGTGCTGAGCGGTTTCTTCGCCAACGATCCATGGGATGAGTTTAATGCCGAATTCGATCGCGGTGCCAGCTCATTGGGAAGTTATTGTGTGGGAGGACTGGACGATTCGGTCCTGACTGCAATTGGGGATTTCGATCTAAATGATGAGTTAATGGTGGCGGGACGATTTTCGAAAATAGCTGCTTGAGCCAGGAATTTTGGAACAGTGGAAATCGCTGCAACGAATTTGAATCCGCGGTCGCAGGGCTGGACAATCTCAATGATCAAAGTGTTCTTAATCGGAAGCACACCGGGACCACCCGTGAGGAAGACCATATCTAATGCGCTAGCATCAATTTCTCTCAGTGATTGATCCACCTGAAAACGAATGCCGTTGCGACCTTCGACCTGTTGCGAATCGCTAACCGATACCATAACCGTTTTAACCCCCGATTTTATCAATATATTCGCGGGAAGCCAACGGCTCGGCTTCCTCAATACCATCAAATACGATCGCTAATACATGTTTGGGTTGCTTGTATTGCTCGGGATCTGTTTCTTTTGTTTTTTTTTGGGCCTAGTGGCGAACGTTTGAAATTTTTTCGGTCAATTAAGATGAGCAAGCAAACTTTAGCGAAAGAGCGAAATCCATGAAGACGGTCCTGATTTTGGGCTGCGGCTATGTAGGACGGGCGGTAGGACTTCATGAGCTAGCACAGGGGAATAGGATCTTGGCTGTCACTCGGAATAAGGAGATGGCTGACGAGCTCCGTAGTGCAGGAATGGACGTTTTTGTGGGAAACGTGCATGAAAAAGCGTGGTATGCATTTGCAGAGAATGTAGATTGGTCGCTGAATTGCGTAAGTGCCGCCACGCCGAATCTGGAGGGCTATTGGCTTTCTTACGTTGATGGAAATCGATCGTTCACGGAATGGATGAGACGATCTGGATTTTCGGGCTCCGCGATTTACACTAGCAGCGTTTCTGTGTATCCAGATAGTGGGGGAAGCTGGATAGAAGAAGAAGACGCCCGAGCCAGTTCGGAGCGATCTGAATTAATCTTGGAATCGGAACGCGTATTTCTGGATTCCAATGACCTCGCTGCTAAGACGGTTTTGAGATTAGGTGGAATATACGGTCCAGACCGTTCCTTCCTCGCAAAGCGGATCGCGAAAGCCGATGGAGCGCTTCCCGGGTATGGCGACTATTTTTTAAATTTGATTCGTCTCGAGGATATTGTGGGAGCGATAGGAGCCGTTTTTCGATCTGAAAACGCAGGAGGGATTTTTAGCGTGGTGGATGATGTTCCGATATTGAGAGAGGATTTGGTGAGTGAGTTATCTGCTAGGATGAAGGTGCCTACTCCCGGTTTTGACCCGTCGCTGACTGGGGCCAGAGGGTCCCGACGTATGGATGGGCAGCGTCCTGCTAATCGAAGAATATTGAATAGGAAAATGAAAGAAGTCTTTGATTGGCAGCCGGCTTTTCCGAACGCGATTGAAGGGATGACCAGTTTGGTTTCGAGTTGACGCCTTGTCTGCCTTACTAAAGCTGCTTATGTTTCACACTTCTTAGCACTCTAATCAGCAACTATCCTTAACGAACTATAAATCATGGCCGGTGTTGGAAAACTTCTCAAACAAGCGCAGAAAATGCAGAAGCGAATCGAGGTGCTGCAAGCGGAGCTCGCAGGAAAAGAGCTAGAGATCTCAGGTGGTGGTGGAGCAGTGATTATAAGAATTACGGCTTCTGGCGAATTTCAGAATATTACGATCGATCCAGATTTACTAAAGGAAGAGGCTTCTCTAATTGAGGAGACGATTTTGCAAGCCGTCAAAGAAGCTAGTGCTCAAGCCAAGACGCTACATGAAAAGGAAATGGGAAAAGCGACTGAGGGGATGACTCTTCCCGGGCTGGTGTAACCCTATTGGCTTTTCGACTGTTTTTAAATGACCCCCTCGTTCGATACACTGCAAAAGCAGTTGAAAAAGTTGCCAGGCGTTGGGTACCGGTCGGCAGAGCGGATGGCGATCCAGCTGCTCTTGGAAAAGCCGGAAACCTGTCAGGGGCTCATGGACGCCTTGGCCAATGCTCGAGACAATGTATCGAGCTGCGAGAATTGCGGCAATTTATGTGAATCAAATCGCTGCTCGATTTGCGAGGACGAGCATCGGGCCAATTCGGGTACGGTTTGCGTGGTCGAGCACGTGAGTGATTTACTCTCCTTGGAAAAGTCCGGTGCGTACAATGGCTCTTATCATGTATTACACGGGAAGCTGTCACCGATCAACGGGATTGGTCCAAGTGAACTAAACTTTGAGTCCCTACTGAATCGAGCAAAGGCGGGAGAGGTACCCGAGTTGATCTTGGCATTGCCTAATGACATCGAAGGGGAGGCTACCTGCCATTATATGATTGACCTGCTCCAGCCTTACGAAATCAGTATCACTCGGATCGGATTTGGTCTTCCAAGTGGAGGATCAGTGCTTTACGCTGACGCAGTAACTCTCAAAAGTGCATTGGATGCTCGCCAAGATTTTCGTTAAATAGAATGCACGTCCCAGACTTAATTGAGATCAAAGTCGCTTCTAAGGGCGGAAACGATTAGTTCACAAAAGATTTGTTCTTCTGAAACGAAGAGGTTCATGTAGGTCTAAGAGCATGTTGGAAATATAAGAGAGGTCAGTGGGAACTTGCACCAGAATCAATGCTAGCTATCTGAGAGCTGGAAACGATTTTCTCGAGCGCCCCTAGATAAAGCCACCCTTAGAGACGCCTAAGGAAAACTCGATTTTCGAGCAAGGCCTATTAGAAATCGAACTCTAGCCGGTTTCTTAATGCGGGCTACCTTTTAAAACCGTTCGGATTGGATTGGTGCCATTTCCAAGCGGTCTCAACGATTGATTTGATATCAAGAAATTCTATTTCCCAGTTGAGCTCTTTGATTGCTTTTTCGGGATAAGCGTAGGCGGCAGGAACGTCTCCGGGTCTTCTGGGACCAAACTCGTGCGGGACTTTGAGGCCAGTGACGTTCTCGACTGTATTGATAACTTCCAGGACGCTGGAAGGTTTTCCAGTTCCGAGATTATAATGGAGCGCTGTTCCTGGAGTTTGCAGTTTTTCGAAAGATGCGATGTGGGCACGGCTCAAGTCGTTGACATGGATATAGTCTCGAAGGCAGGTCCCGTCTGGAGTGGGGTAGTCGTTCCCAAAAATGATCAGCTTGTCGCGTTGCCCTCTGGCGGCTTGAATGGCGAGTGGGATGAGGTGGGTTTCCGGGTCGTGGTCTTCACCGATTTTTCCACCTGGATCCGCGCCAGAGGCATTGAAGTAGCGGAAGCAGGCATAAGACAATCCGTAGGCTTTGGTACAGAATTCGAGAAGAACCTCCACATCCTGCTTGGTTTGGCCATAAGGACTGAGGGCTCGGCGGGGAAGATCCTCGTGCAATGGCATCTCATTTGTGTCTCCAAAAATAGTGCAGGACGAACTGAAAATGAAGGTGTTAACCTTCGCGTTTTTCATCGCTTGCAGCAGGCGAATGGTTTTGGCGATGTTGTTGTCATAGTATTTGAGCGGATCCGTTGTGGATTCACCGACGTAGGCGAATGCCGCAAAATGCATAACGATGTCGACCTCCTCCTTTTCCAGAATCGGTTGGGTGAATGAGATGTCACCCATGTCGCCGTCGTAGGCGGTAACGCCCTGCGGGATGGAGTCGCGGTGGCCGTAGACGAAACTGTCCAGTATTACGGTTTCGTGACCCGCTGCGAGCAACTGTCTCACACAGTGACTCCCTATGAATCCGGCTCCGCCGACGACTAGTATCTTCATTATTCTGGTTTAGTATTGATAAGGAGGACTTTTTAGCTACGCAAAGTACATTATCTTACGGATGGCAAAATTAAAATTTCCAAGAAATGGAGCTTAGCAGGATCGTAATTACGGGCGTTGGTCTGACCGCACCGAACGGCAACAGCTTATCCGAGTTCAGGGCAAACCTTCTGAATGGGGTCGCTGGCATCAGCCGCACTGAGATCCGGTACATGGGTGAGGTGCTAGCGGGGATTTGCAATTTTGACCCACTTCGATACCAGAAAAAGAAGGAAGTTCGGGTGGGGACTCGAGCGGGAAGCATCTCCATTTACTGTGCGAGAGAAGCGGTCTTCGATAGCGGGATCGATTTCGAGGCAGTATCGAAAGACCGTGTTGGAATCTATATTGGGACCACGGAGCATGGAAACGTGGAAACGGAAAACGAGATCCACAACATTTCCCAATTTAACTACGATACCAAATTTTGGAGCCATCACCACAATCCAAGAACCGTTGCCAATAATCCTGCGGGAGAGACTTCTTTGAATCTTAAGGTGACGGGCCCCTCTTATGCGATCGGGGCTGCTTGTGCCGCGGGAAACTTAGGGTTGATCCACGCTCTGCAGATGTTGCGATTGGGCGAAGTTGATTTGGCGATTGCGGGCGGAGTGTCGGAAAGCATTCACACATTTGGGATCTTCGCCGGTTTTAAGAGCCAGGGTGCCTTGGCGGAACATGAGGATCCAAATAGGGCATCGCGTCCTTTTGACGTGGAAAGAAATGGGATCGTAGTGAGTGAAGGGGGGGCACTGTATACACTGGAGCGACTCGAGGATGCCCTGGCCAGAGGAGCGAAGATTTATGGGGAAATTACGGGTTACCATGTTAATTCCGACGCGACAGACTACGTCTTGCCCAACCCAGAACGGCAGACGCAGTGCATACGGGCGGCCTTAAAACAGGCTGAAATGGCCCCAAATGAAATCCACATCGTTAGTACTCACGCAACAGCGACTCCCCTCGGAGACATACAGGAATGTACTGCTATTCGGGAGGTTTTTGCGGACTGCCCCAACACGTATATCAATAATACAAAAGGATTTATTGGGCATGCCATGGGAGCTGCGGGAGCATTGGAGCTAGCTGGAAATCTTCCGTCTTTTGAAGACAAGGTTGTGCACCCATCTATTAACGTTGACCAGTTGGATCCAAAGTGTGAGATGAATAACCTTGTTCTGAGCCGATCCATTGAGGCAAAACGGGTTGACGCAATTCTGAATAACTCCTTTGGTATGCTCGGAATAAATTCAGTGCTGATAGTGAGGCACTTTTCAGACTAAAAAACGGACGTATTTTTATGACTAAAGACGAATGTAAACAAGTGGTTCTCGACATCATCGCGGAAATCGCTCCTGACGAGGAGTTGAGCGATGTAAAGCCAGAGGTGGCATTGCGGGAACAACTGGATCTAGATTCGATGGATTTCCTCGATATTGTCATGGAGCTTCGTAAGAAACATGGCATTGAAGTCCCTGAAGGCGAATATGGACATCTAGTTTCATTGGACAGCTGTGCGGAGTATTTGACTCCGAAGTTCGACGCATTAGTCTAGTCAGAGTGGGTTTAAGAATATTGGGCCGTCGTAAGCGTCGGGCCATTTTTTGTATTGTACAGTTAAATACGAAAAATGGAAAAGTATGATGTGGCGATAGTCGGTGCAGGGATGTCAGGCATCGCTGCGGGTATTCGTCTTGCCCATTTTGGTAAAAAAGTCTGCATATTTGAACGGCACTACGCTCCGGGTGGACTGAATAGTTTCTACTTCAAAGAGGGTAGAAAGTACGATGTTGGCCTCCACGCGATGACGAATTTTGTGAAGCCTGGTGTTAAGCGAGCTCCGCTCAATCGCATTCTGCGGCAGTTGCGAATTAGTCGCGAGGAGCTAAATTTGTCCGAGCAGTTAGGGTCGAGAGTTTCTTTTCCTGGAAGAGACCTTCGGTTTAATAACGAGTTTGGTTTATTGGAGTCAGAAGTTGAGCGCGAATTTCCTAACGAAATGGATGGGTTTAGAAAATTGGTAGAGACTATCCAAGCTTTTGACGACACGGAGTTCAATTATCCCTACCAATCTGCTCGCGAAGTGGTGAAGCGATGCATCACCGATGTCGTTCTCGAAGATATGATCTTCTGCCCGCTGATGTACTATGGAAGTGCGACCGAAGAAGATATGGACTTTGGACAGTTCGTGGTGATGTTTAAGTCTATCTTCTTTGAGGGTTTCGCCCGTCCCCAAGAAGGTATTCGCAATATTATTAAGCTGTTGCTCCAGCGGTACAAAGAGGCAGGAGGTATTCGAAGGATGAGGACTGGGGTATCCTCGTTCAAGATTGAGAAGGGACGTGTGGACCGACTCATATTGGATAGTGGAGAAGAGGTTCGGGCAGATATTGTTCTGTCTTCAGTAGGATTGCCCGAAACCTACTCGCTCTGCTCGGAGAAAATCGTAAGCGAAACGGATATAAAGACGGGCAGGTTGTCCTTTACAGAAACGATCTCGATTTTCGAAGACCAGCCTTCGTCGTTTAATTGGGGCAATGATACGATAGTCTTTTTCAATAACAGAGACCGCTTTGCCTATCGGGAGGCGAAAGACCCGGTCGATTTGACAAGTGGAGTCATTTGCATACCGAATAATTTTGACTATGGAGAGACCAATCTGACGGAAGGAATTGTGAGAGTCACTTGCTTGGCAAACTATGATACTTGGGAGATGTATACAGAGGAAGAATACAATTCCGAGAAAGATAATTGGAGAAGTCGTATTTGGAATGCGGCGAAAGCGTTTATGCCACCTAATTCTTTGGACTACTCAAGGAACTGCATCGCCCACGATATGTTCACCCCGAAGACGGTGGAACACTTTACCTGGAAACAGCGTGGAGCTATATACGGAGCCCAGCGTAAGACTAAGGATGGCACGACTCCTTTTGCGAATCTCTTTATATGCGGTACGGATCAGGGCTTTCTCGGTATTGTGGGAAGCATGTTGAGCGGAATTGCCATGGCGAATACCCACGCCTTAAGATAGAGGAAACGTTTCTTCCCCTGAGCAATGCACGCTCAATACGTAATGTAGACATAGACTACGATAGCCATCAAAGCTAAAAATGCGGTGGCAAAAATCCCTATGCATCCCCGTCGTTTTTCATTTACTGAACTGTCCGTCTCAGGTCCCAGTTCGTAGTAAATGTCGGGAGCCGCCAAATTTGGGTTAGGATCTTCGATAGGGGTCAGTGAGTGGCGTGCTTGAATGATGTCTCAAGGTGCTTGAGCAGATTCGCATGGATTCCTCTTAATGCGAGGGTGGTGAGACTTGCTCTTTCGGCTGCATCAATCATCGGCATCGGGCCAAACAAGTTACCCCCTATTAAGGCTTGTTGTTTGAATAAATCGTTGAGTCGTTTGTCGTACATCACTTTCGGGTATGCCTATTGATTGCTCGTTTGAGGAAACGCCTCGAGTCAACATACGAAAAATCCCTCTACCACTGAGCGAAAGAGGGCGTTAGAATTCTGATGACGGTAGACGGTTACGCTTCGACCGCAACTTTGCGGCGCGCCTTGTCGAATACGACAACACCGTCCTTCAGAGCAAATAAGGTATGATCGCGACCCATTCCCACGTTCAGGCCTGGGTGGAAGCGAGTTCCGCGCTGACGCACGATAATGTTGCCAGCGATGACCTGTTGGCCGCCAAACTTTTTCACTCCAAGACGCTGAGATGCGCTGTCGCGTCCGTTCTTACTGGTTCCTTGTCCTTTTTTATGGGCCATTTATAGAAATACTCTCTTTGAGGCTTAAGACTCGATCGAATCAATCTTTACTACGGAAAGCTCTTGGCGATGGCCGCGTCGACGGTTGTAACCCTTGCGCTTCTTCTTTTTGAAGATCACGACCTTACGTCCACGCTTGTTTTCGAGGATGGTTGCTTTAACCATGGCCCCCTCAACAAAAGGAGCTCCGAGCTGGAAGCCATCGCCTTCACCGAGAGTGAGTACTTCACTGATCTCAATCTTCGATCCGGTTTTCGTTTCGGGATAGCGATTTAGGATGAGAACGTCACCTTCTTGTACCGTGTACTGCTTGCCCTGTGTTTCGATGGTTGCTTTCATTTGAAATAAAACCGCGTAATAAGGGGAGTTCTTCTCTGTGAATCAATCTTTTTTCTGAATATTTTCGATCTATGAGGACGAATGATGACGGCCCCGTGAATATTAAGCGAATCCGAGAGTACTTTAATGACCCCAGGACTGTTGAACACTATGTGAGGGCAGTTGCCAATATCGGTCTTTGGAAATCTGAAGTTGCTTTGATAGAGAAATGGCTTGGTCGGAATGACCACGTCTTGGATCTGGGATGCGGGGCAGGGAGAATCGCACTCGGTTTGTGGAAAATGGGCTTTAAGCGTGTAGGAGGGGCCGACCTTTCTGAATCCATGGTCGCTGAAGCACGCGATATAGCCGATCACGAGGGGGCTATCATCGATTTCCGATGCGAAGATGCAACTGGGTTATCTTACCCTGAAGAGCGCTTTGATGCGGTCATTTTCGGGTTCAATGGTTTGATGCAGATTCCAGGGAGAGAGAATCGGCGGAGGGCGTTAAAGGAGGTTTGGCGGGTGATTAAACCCGATGGGCGATTCATTTTTTCAACGCTTGACCGGGCGGACATGCTGTATCGATCCGTTTTTCGGAATCCAGATAATTTCGAACATAACGTCGAACATAATCCAAATTTGCTGGAAATTGGCGATCGGCACTTCGAGACAAGACATGGAACGACCTTTATGCACATTCCTACCCGCAATGATGTAGTTCAGGACCTGAGGGTAACGGGATGGTTCTTAAGCGAGGATAAGATGAGGAGTGAATTATCCGACGAGTCTTTTAGCGTTCGCGAGTTTTCCGAAGATTGCCGCTTTTGGGTCGTAAAAAAAACGGCGACGTAGCGGAGCCGGTTTTTTATAAAATCAGATCCGGGATCTATTCTTTCAATCGAGAATGTAAGAGGGAGAAAGGCGATTAGTGTTGGTCTTGGTAGAGTAGACCGAGGTGTAGTAGGTTTGCTTGGGATTCTAAGCATTTTCCCAGGAGATGACTTCCGTCATTGCCATCTGTTCAGGTTCAGCGGCTCGCCCTTCCATTTCGGTAATGGCTGATTCACGAGCTTCTTCCTGGGCGGCGGATACGTCTTTTCGACCTTGGTATTGGACTTCTCGTAGCGCAAGTTGTTTGGCGGCTGCAGCAGTGGTTTCCCGTGCCCGCAGGCTTGTTGTTGCACCGCTTTTTCTTCGATTGCCTTCCTTCCCGCCGCAAGCTTCGCGGCCTGCTTTTCAGCCTCGAGAAGGAGCGCTTCCGACATTCTTTAGGCGGCTTCTTCACTGGCTTTTAGGGCAGCGATTTCGGCCAATTTTTCCAGTTGAGCCGCCGCTTCACTAGCGGCTTTTGCCTCCGCAAGTTGTCGGGCCTCTTCTGCTAAGGCCGCTTTCTTCGCTTCTTCTTGAGCGAGCTTATCTTTCTCCGCGATTATCTGATCCAGTTCAGCTATTCGGGCAAGCTCTTCGGTATTTTCCTTTTTAGCGTAGGAAGTAACGGCTATGTAAATCACGACGATCCCGGAATTGCTCGTAAGAACGCTAAAATAATTATTACCTTTCGTAGTGAAAATGGGTCTCTGGGGAGGCCTAGTAAAACATATTAGAGGTGCTACGTCTCTGCGTATAAATCCTAAACCACATTTTCTGCATCACAAATATCTCGATTTTAGTTCTCGATAAACGAAACGAGATAAACAGAGTTCTGCCATTCCTAGCCGGAGGGTTGGCTGGAAGCTCGTTCCGAGCTCCGACATATCGGGGCGAAATAAACGAAGTGCACAAGCAACGGACCGGTCAGTTGATTTCGAAAACGAAATCAGTCAATTTTCTTATTGCTAGGGTAAGGGTTTTTCAAAAGCTTTCTGGTCTTTAACCGGAGAGATGGCTGAGTGGTCGAAAGCAACGGTTTGCTAAATCGTCGTACGGGTCATACCGTACCGCGGGTTCGAATCCCGCTCTCTCCGCCATTTAAGCGACTGGTTTTTAGGAACAGATTAATTTGCTTCTGAGGCTTCGCTGTATGTAGAGAAAAATTCATCGCTTGGGAAAAAAGCAGAGGGTGACCGACAAAGGATTTTATTCCTGTTATTGGATATCAATTACCCCCAAAAAGAACAGTCCTTCCCTATAGAGTCGTTGCTAGATCTTGAAAACTCTTCTCTATCCAATCCGACTAAACTACGTATCATATTCACCAATCCAAGCTCAAGATATGAAAGGCAGCATACAATCTTTTTTCAATATTGTTCTTTTAACCTTAAGCACTTGTACGATCTTCGCTACGAGTGAGCGTCGGCCAAATGTGCTCTTCATCATTTCTGATGACTTAACCACCACTGCCTTATCGTCTTATGGAAATACTGCTTGTCAAACGCCCAATATTGACCAGCTAGCCTCGGAGGGCACGATGTTTACTAGAGCTTATTGCCAGTACCCTGTATGTGGCCCCTCTCGTGCTTCACTCATGTTTGGTTATTATCCCGATGCCACCAGAACCTACGGCTACGTTAGTGGAAGGGAAAATGTGGGTTCAACCCGACCCTCTTGGGCCCAGTTCTTTAAGGATCATGGTTATTACACAGCACGGGTCGGCAAAATCTTCCATATGGGATCGATCGATATTATGAAGGGGCTCGATGGTCAAGACGACGCAGAATCATGGACGGAGCGATTTAATAGCCCTGCACCAGAAGTGTTTGCGCGTGGGGAAAGCGAATTAGTACAAAACAATCCCTATGGCCTCCGTGATATCGTAAGAGGAAAAAATCTAAACGGCGGCAACTTGATGAACATCGTAAAAGCGGTTGAAGGTGAAATGCACACAGATACTAAAACCGCTGATAAAGTGTCTGAGCTCCTCAAAGAGCATAAAGACGCTCCCTTTTTTATCGCTGCCGGATTCTTCCGACCACACGTACCATTTGTAGCTCCAAAAACCTACTATGATCTATATCCCTACGAGCAAATTGTCCTACCACCGATTATCGAGAACGACTGGGATGACATACCTGCACAGGGCATTAACTATGTCACAAGCGTCAACGGGCAGATGACCGTTGCCCAGGAGAAAAAGGCCGTGGCAGCCTACTATGCCTCAACCTCATTTTTAGATTCACAGGTAGGAAAAGTGCTACAAACCTTAAAAGATCAAGGATTAGAAGATAACACGATCGTCATTTTTACCTCCGATCACGGATATCTTCTCGGTGAGCATCGCTTCTGGATGAAAGTGAGCTTGATGGAAGAATCGGCTCGGGTACCGCTAATAATCAAGGTTCCCGGTAAAGTTCCGGCCGTATGCCATTCGTTTGCCGAATTGGTTGACCTATTTCCCACCGTCACAGCGCTGGCCGGCTTTAATCCACCGGAACACATACAAGGAAAAGATTTATCTCCTTTGTTTGATGATCCTACTCAAGAAATCAACGAATTTGCTTTCTCAGTCTCCCGGCGAAATGGCAAAATGGGATATTTAATTCGTACCGAAAATTGGGCCTATATCCAGTATGGCGTAGAAGTGGATGCCGACAAGGAATTGTATAATATGAATTATGACCCTAAACAGTATAACAACCTGGCATCAAATCCAACCTACTTGAAAGTCGTGGAGAATATGAAAACTCGGTTGCTACTTAAACTAGAAGAAGTTAAGAATAATGATTTGGAGATCGTTTATGAAAAATAAGAATAGGTTGTTTCTCTCACACGGTAACAAACCGATTATTATTTCGATCAATGTGTTGCTTTGGTGATATGAAATTGAATTCTTCTGGTTGGCGTCTTTCTCGCAAAAACTTATCTATCTCCTCAATTCGGTGAGCTTGTTTATAGCTTCTAAATAGGGATTGGTCCTGTAATAAAGAATCAATGGTTGGCCGAGCATTACCAGATGGAGGCTGCGGACTTTGAGACACAGGAATCCCCGCTTAGGTCTGAGACAGGTTGAGGAGGCAGCAGCAGTTGGAGAGCCTATTTGAAAAAGGTTGGCGTGGAAAAACAGATTAGGACACTCATTGCAGCAATATGGAGTCGATTAGTTGGTATGCCTCGATTCTAGTTTTCTCTGGGAAACTGTGATCTACATCAGGATGTTTAACGACGAGGTTTTTTTCGGCACCGAGAAGAGAATAGACTAGTCGTGCGGCAGAAACACATTTGTCGACGCTTTCCCAACTAAAGTTGCTATCCTTCAAGGGTGCATTTATAAAAACTGGCCTAGGGGCGAGGGCACCTAAAAGCTCAGGGAAATTAAAGGGTATCTGAGCGAGTCGACCGCGATAATTTGAAAGGTTAGGCATATAGCGGTTTTGGCACCACCCGCGCCCTAAGTACCAATTTTCTTCTGAGCCCCCATAGTAATCCTCGAATGCATCAAATCCACAGCTCGTTACTATAACTTGTATCCGTTTATCAAATATAGCTGTGTAGATAGCATTATGTCCACCCAGTGAATGTCCAATAGCAGCGTAGCCTCTGGTGCTGTCGACAAACGTTAACGAATCCAACAAGTCGAGTGCTCGACTATTGTCCCAAATCGCTTTCATCGTTCCGCTAATATAGCCAAGCTCATCAAGGTTGGGCCAATAATTAGCCATGAGAGGGTAGGCAGGTGAAATTGTAACGTAACCCCGCTCCGCTAACTCAGAAGCATAAGCCCTGCCCTTTCTCCCACCTAGGCCGACAACAACCTTGTGCCCGTCACTTTTATCTGTTGGATGGAGACACAAGACAGCTTTCGCTTTTTTCTTTGTGCTCATTTTTTCCGAATTAGCTAACACTTCTTTCGGTAGGCACAAATATGCAGGTATGCGGGATTTTTGCTCTGATTGGAAGGTGACTAGTTGCTGGATATAATCACCACCATCAATCTCCTCCTCTATTTCTATGTCTAAACTTACCCTGTGCTGATCCCCCGGCAATTTTCCCATGATCTTTTCCATACCGGTTACAACAGTTGATCTTCGCAAAGCCCACTCTTCAGGCTTAGCGATCAATTTAACCTTTCCATCGCTATCTTCGTAGCACAGTAGATCAGATGGTGGCAGCTTTCTAGGAGCCGCGGAGCTATAATCCAAATAAGGGCCCAACGATAGGACTAAGATCACTGAAAAAACTTTGTGGGCAACTTTCAAGGTCATCCCTGTTTGTGGTATCTTAGCTATGCCTCATCAAGTACTCTTTGTAATCACCAGAGTATTTTCACTCAATCAGACTTTTTTAGCTCTTCTCGTTAGTCCTTGTGGTTGCACTAGCTCTTGCGAGGCGAAGGTTGAGGTAGGGTCTAATTTCAGATAGCCTCAGGGCGACAATTTTTCTGGGGGCAGTTGATGAGTTCCAATTTACGTTCCATTAGTTGTCCGACTCCCCCAGGCCCTCCAAATTCGTACCAATTTTAACCAAATAAGTGCTTAAAACTGTATCTCAGTTTACTGAAAAGAGAGGGTGTAAGGTGCTCTCTAATCTTAAGAAATTGAACTCCGATAATGCGATTTCGAATCCCGCTCTCTCGGCAATTGGAATAAATTTTTTGGGATGCCCTCTGAGCGAGTCAGACAGCTACGTCCTGAAAGTCTGGCCATGTGCTGTAATAACGAAGAACACGCTTGAGGCGGAGTAAAAGAACGTCTTGTTTACATTTCATCGTTCAAATAAAAAATGGTTACTTTCGCTCAAGCATAAGTAATTTAAAATCCATGACTTGTTTCCCGGGCATGGAGAGGGCTTCAATGGTCAGATCTTGTTTGCCCTCGCGAAGTTCAATCCGACCTACTTCCAAGGTTGTCCAATCCCGTTCCCTGAACGTTGATCTGCTTCGTTCTTCACGATGAGGCAGCTGAATTTCCTGTGAAGGGGCACTTGGTACGCTAGCTTCACAAGAATTTCTATTTGCGGTCACACGGATGCGTGAGCCGGCATCTACTCCGGGGCAACCCAATTGAATCGAAACCATGTAAATACCAGCTTGGACGACATTGATTTCGAACCATACCTTGCCTGCTGTGCTAGTCCATCCGGTCAGCCAGTCATGGGCGAACCCCCTGCCTGACTGATAGTGAACAGGATCCCTGAAATATGCCTGCGATGCGTGCAGGGAAACCGGATTATGTTCATTATAACCTACTGGAAGCGGAAACCGGCTTAGGCTGTCAGAAAAGATATCATCGACAAATTCTTCATACTGTCTGCTCAAAGTATCGACGACCTTTGGCTGGGAACTGGCCAGGTCATTTTTTTCAGCTGAATCTGCTATCATATCATATAGTTCCCATGGGAGTGCTTCCGTATCGCGATTGACTGATGCGGACCCTGCCTGTGGTCCGGGAATTTTCCGGACCAGTCGGTAGCGGGAGGTTCGTACTGCGCCGGGATACCGGTTTGTTTGATCGATTGTGTTGTGTGTAAACAGGGTGCGATCCGGAAAGTCAGCAGTTCTATTCTCTAAAAGAGGGCGAAGGCTTGTTCCTTCTAGCTGGGAGCCAGCGTGTGACTGCACTCCACAAAGGTCTAGTAGGGTTGGATAAAGATCGATATGAGCAGTTAAGTTGTTTACTACATGGGGAGTCCATCCAGCACGCGGCCAATCAATGAAAAGTGGCACACGAGAACCACCCTCATGGACGTGGGTTTTTTTTCCTCTCATTCCGGCATCGAATAGCTTATCTCCTGCCGCCGTCCCATTATCCGTAAGGAACAGAACTATGGTATCCTTGTATAATCCCGTCTCCTTGAGTACTTTAATCACACGGCCGATATTATCATCAATATTCTCGCACATACCTAAGAATGAAGCTTCGCGTTCATCCAGACCTTCGCGTCCAAAAAACCGATCAAAGTACTCATCTGGTACCTGATATGGACTGTGCGGAGTATTGAAAGAAAGATAGCAGAATAATGTTTCAGACTGGTTTTCTTTAATAAAGCGAATCGCCTCATCAGTTATAACATCCGCAATGTAGCCAGTCGTTTTCTCAGGCTTTAATCCCCGCAAAAGTGTTGTATCAAAATAGTTGTTAACGTGGCCGGCTGTGAAACCAAAAAAGTCATCGAATCCCTGCCCAGTCGGCACATAAGGGTACTGGGCACCGTTGTGCCATTTCCCGAAGTATCCAGTATGGTAATTAGCTGCCTTTAGAGCTTCTGCTATTGTCACAACATCAGGATCCATAGCCTCCTGGTTACGTGTTACTCCATGCACGCCACTCCGAACAGGATCCATTCCGGACAGAATTGCGGCCCTGCTTGGTGCACAGACGGTTGAAACGTAAAACCGATCAAAGCGTACCCCATGACGGCCGATGCTGTCTATATTTGGCGTCTTGAGTATCGGATTTCCATGAATGGAAAGATCTCCATATCCCTGGTCATCCGTGATTATCAGGAGAACGTTGGGCTGGCTGGAGGCAAAGGTGGCAACAGTCAGGAAAATGGAAAACACACAACAGATCTGATTCATAATTCTAAGTATAGTTACTTACTTGCCCTGTAGTTGCCGATGGCCTCGGTCACCTTAATTGCCCGGTCGTACACATGAAGGGCATTAACTCTTCCCTTTAAGCTCTTCGCTACTGTCCAATGGCTGGCACCATTCAGGTCATGTAGCTGTGGATTTAAACGACCCCATCCGAATCGCCGCTGGTCACCACCATCATTCAATAATCCATCTACGACAAAGAGGATGACATTTGGGCCACCATCAACGATTATGCTGACATGGTGTTCTTGATTCAGTCGTGTAGTCATCGCATCACTACTCCATGAATTCACCATCCGCCCGTCGCACATGGAGAACTCGAGAGAACTATCATCGCCGGTCTCTAACCAAAATCCCTTGCCCCATTTGTCACGGCCATCCACCAGCATTTGCCCGGGAGTCAGGTCCTTCAGCTTGAACGAAACCTCAATGGTTAGACCCGCGCCCGTATCTTTACCAGCCTTGTCTGCCCGTTCTGAGCGCACGTAGAATGGATCAAACTTAACCGCCTTTACTTGATGACCTACCGTTCGGTTATTTAAATCCCATGATGCAACCAAACCATTCTCACAGCGCTCACTAATGAATTCCTGATTCCACAGTAGCTCGATTAATGATGAATCCAGTTCATGCACTCGTGCCAAATCCTTCTGCGTCTCTGTAATGAAGTATTTCCCACCCTCCTCAATTAGGTCGGGATAGCTCATCCGAATCATGGGATCCTTGTCAAAGAGCAGGATCTCCGGCTGGCTCCAACTGATTATCTTGCCATTTGCCCCATCTTGTTCAACGCCACCCAGCACCCAAGCGGGATTGCGATCACGATAGGCGACCGTTCTCCTGTCGGGTTGCTCCCGTAGCCACTCGCCTCCGTGATTGTGGTACCAGTACAGATATTTTCCATTTTCACATTTCCAGGCAAAATTCGCCGCCCGAGGATTCTTCACCATACGGCCATTACCGTAGCGCATGTATTGTGGTGGTTCCCATGTGTGCCCCCCATCACGGCTGTATGTATTGACTGGATGACCGTCGATTGTCCGGTAAACGCAATAAATGGATCCATCGCTCAAAACCGAATAGCTTTGTTCACTTGCTATCGGCCCGCCTCCTTCCGGTGTGCGTAAACCGATGTCTCCATCCGGAAGGGTTTCCCATTTTGCTAGGGCAGGATCATCAGCGGTTAGCAAATCTTTGCTCTTGAGAAGCACTCCCTCATTGGAAGTGAAGAAACCTTCTCCAAAATTACCCACTTTGATAAGCGGTACATAGGCTACTCCCTTAAGAATAAATGCCTTACCAACATTCCAATGGAAACGGATTTTCCCACCGTAAACATTCTGCCGATCTATTTCAGTCTCTCGGACGGGAATAATGAAGCGCTTATCTGACCAGCTTTTCCCATTATCATCACTATATTTAAAAACATAATACCCAAAAGAATCGACCCGCGTAATGTTTTTGCTACTGGATGTGTCTGACGGATCCCGTTTAAGACTCCGGATATTGTCCGCATTGTAATTATAAAAGACGAACAATCGTCCATTGGGAGCTTTCAAAGGTACCGCATAAGACGCCTCCGGGCCTTCAGGGGATTCCACCTCCACCAAGTCCTGCCATGACTTCCCCTGATCAAAGCTTCGCTGAGTTGTGATATGCTGGGTATCTGCACCCTCCTTTCCCATAGCTGTTGTTATGACCACCATCCATGCACCATCATCCGTCCTCACAACATAAGGCTGGTCTGAATAGCTCCTGTTGGGGATTTCACTACCGTTTAGAATATCCCGCCAGTCCGTATCAGCTCGTGCGGATTGAGAGCTGATGGATAATGACAGGGTTAATAATAAATGGACTACCTCTTTCATGATTTATAACTGATCTGAACTATTACCGATTGCCTCGTATAAAAGAGGCTTCCGACGATCTTCAAACTGTCAGGGAACCATATCCCTTGTAATCACACAGTATACCATCGCCACCAGCATGTTGACGAATAACAAGTCAAACGACAATGCGGATCGGTCCGATAGGGGACAAGGAGAACCGAGTGAGTTGATCTGTTACTCCGGATGTGCTCATCATTCCATCACATCCTCAAACCAGTTTTCCAACTGGGATTTCAGTTCGCTGACCAATTCCGGATATTGGTCTGCCAGATTATTCGTCTCACTTGGATCCTCCTCAATATTATAGAGCTCCGGTGCTCGTGCATCGGATAAGGTCCGCTCCACAGGAGGATTGGATATTTCCATCTCAAAATGCGGGCGATCGAATAATTCTCGATACGGTGGACCATCACTCTTGAGTTTTATCATGGCCTCAGGAATCCTGGGGTAATACAGCTTCCATGGACCATTCCGGACGGCTGAATTACAGTGCACCTCTGGATCATAACGATTGAACTGCCAGAATAGCGATCGCACATGATCATCTTGACCGGTTCGGAAAGAGGAGAGCAGCGATCGGCCGTCCAGTGGCAAAGTGGAAGCGGATTTAATGCCGGCGGCATCTATCAAAGTCGGGCGCCAATCTATGAAATGACCAACTGGGTTTAGGGTTTTCCCTCCTTTAAATCCTTTTGGCCAACGAACCAGGCAGGGCACCCGTATTCCCCCCTCCAACACATCCTGTTTCATCCCTCTTAACGAACCATTGTAGCGGTCCATGTTATACTTCCCCTCGTCGCTGGAGTAATTGCCCAGCAGTGGGCCGTTATCGCTGGTGAAAACCACAATTGTATTATACGCCTGGCCCGTTTCCTTGAGAGAATCAAGTACTTTTCCGATCCCAGCATCCATGCTTTCGATCATTGCGTAGAGGGTCGCCACACCCTTGTTGAGCTTCCCCATCTGCATGTATTTTTCCACCAGTTCCTGCGGTGCTTCCAACGGTGAATGGGGTGAGTTGTAGGACAGGTACAGCAAGAACGGATCCTGCCGATTCGCGCTAATAAAGCCTACCGCTTCATCCGTAAACATATCCGTCAGGTAGCGCTTATCACTTCTTTCCGAATAACCGTCCCGGTCGAGGATCCAGTTATAGTAAAACATTCCTCCATTGAGAAACCCGAGGAAGTGGTCAAAGCCTCGAGCTATGGGATGGTATCGCATGTCATACAAACCGTTGTGCCATTTCCCGATCATTGCCGTGACATATCCCGCTTGATTAAAGTCATCCGCGATCGTGGTCTCCTCTAAGGCGATTCTGTCCAGTCCACGATTGGATTCCACGGAAATGGCACCTGTCCGGTGATTATAGCGGCCTGTCAACAGGCCAGCACGTGCAGGTGCACAGAGTGGTGAGGCGGAGTAATGTTGGTTCAGGATAAGGCCTTCTGCCGCTAGTCTATCCAGATTCGGCGTATTCAGAATAGTATTCCCGTAGCACCCCAAATCCCCGTACCCAAGATCATCTGCAAGGATGAATACGACGTTGGGTTTGCTGATAACCATATGCGAAAGGTCAGCTTCAGCTGTAAAGCGGATGAATTGGGTTGAATAAACAGCGTGAATTATCGGGCACAGGACTAGAAAGAGGAGAGAGAAGATGGCGTGTTTGATGGGGTGCATCTGTGGGGTAGTAGTTGAAGAATTTAGCCATCGATGGATGGTGGTGGGCTTTCGCAGATCAAATCTTTTCTGTGCATCAAATTTAGTGGTCCCAAACCTCATTTACTGGTTACCGCTTTTGACGATCTACAGAAATATGCATAACTAGATTCGATAGGTAGCCAAACACCTGCGTTGTTTGAAATAAATCTGACTTGGTTAAATTGACAAGCAAATCATTTGTAATAAAGAAACGATTCACAGCCTAGGTAGGGTTGTGGTGTGAAAGGCGGCTGAAATCGAAACTAGTTACGGCACCCCGGAACTTTCCCCTACACAAATCCATCAACTGAAATTTTAATTTAATGAAAAGAACAGCACTTGTCACAGGATCCAATCGAGGAATCGGCCTAGCTACTGTCATAAAGCTCGCTTGCCACGGGCTTAAGGTATTTGCAGGAATGCGAGATCCGGAGACCAAATCAAAAAACCTTCTTCGTTCTATCTCAGGCGATGACTTAGACGTGGATGTTGTAGCACTCGATGTTAATCATGAAGCATCCGTCAAACGGTGTTTTGCTTCAATTGAGTCCTCAGGGGAAAAAGTAGACATCTTAATTAATAATGCTGGAATCGAGAGACGAGGATCGGTTGAAAAATGTCCTATCTCAACTTTCGAGGAAGTAATGAATACGAATTATCTGGGACCCATTCGTTGCATTCAGGCAGCTTTACCGAATATGAAAGAAAGTGGTACAGGATTGATAGTAAATATCACTTCTGTAGCGGGCAAGGTGGCCGCTTCACCGCTTGCACCTTACACAGCATCTAAATTTGCGTTGGAGGCACTCTCAGACTGCCTCGCCCAGGAGGTACTGCCGCATGGCGTCAAAGTGGCGATAATCGAGCCCGGGATAATCGCGACAGACATGGCTGCTGATATAACCAAGGCAGAATACGATCCTGACTACCCACAGCAAAATAGGATGGCGGCCATGTTCGTAGAATCTCTCAAAAGCCCAGCATCGACTCAAATTGTAGCTGACGCTATAGTGGAGATCGTGGCTGGTAAAAGGGAAGGTTTACGGCATCCAGTTGGGCCAGATGCTATCCCGTTTCTTGAATGGAGAGAAAGCAAGTCAGACTTCGAGTGGGCGAATTGGCATAACGTCACTGACGAAGAGTGGTGCGAGTCGCTGGCAAAAGACTTTGGAATGAGCGTCAAATTAAGTGGCTAGAATTTTTTATATGAACCCCAAAATTTATCCGTGTAAGCATGCAAATAAATTCCTTCTCTCGGTCGCTCTCTGTAATAATTGTTACCGTTCTCATTTATCAGTCTGCGATTGTAGCTCCGGCGGTCAACATAGCTCTCCCAATTGATGCAGCCGCAAGAATGTTGAGGTTCATTTGGCCCATTTTCTTTGCCCTTATTGGTCTGCTCGGGCTGGTAAATGCGATATTATCTAAAAAACACAAAGTAGCTGCTGCGGTAAATTTAACCACGGTGTTTTCTATGGCGACCTGCTACGTGTTAGTTCCGGTAATAAACGAGGCGAGAGACAGTGGAAATCTAGATGCATGGAAAGCACTACATGCGGTTACAGTAGCCCTGACTTTTTTGTCTTTGGTTCTGCAACTTGGATATACTTTGAGATGGTACAAATCAGCTCCGGAGCGGGAAAAAAGATCGGTATAATCGCGAGAATTACGTGAAATCCAATTCAGCCTTTTTACTCTTAGGGTATAGATTAAGATTGTGAGCTCCCATTTCCCCTGATCAGTAAAATGGGTTTCAAGGCATTGGGGAACCAACTGTCAGCTGCGCCGACTACATTTGTCTGTTGGGCAAGCTCACTTCCTCTTCACCTTGAGTTTACTCGCGAAGTCTTGCTTACACTCGGAAACATGGAGACATTCGCTAATGTGATTGAAAAACGGCAAGTTGAGGCAAGTGATCACTCAACGCAAACGACTCGAGGTCGTTTGTATTCAGCCGAAAGGCTCCTTCAAACAACGGTTTCGATTCAACGACCCGATTTGCGATTGGTCCAGCGGCCATAGCGTAATCAATTCTCGTCTGGGGATCGTCAGACTTCATGGTGAGGCCTTCTCCTACGCCAACCTCGGCGAAGGTATCCACAAAACCAGCGTCAACCCAAAGCTTGTATTCGTCCGTTTCGGGCCGGTGATTCAGATCGCCAATTAGAAGCATCGACCGCCCGGCATCTATATCCGGTTTCATCGATTCGATCATAGCACGGATTTCTTTAAGGCGAACCGTTGGGTCGGCTCCTGGGTAGAGATGTGCCGAGTGGATAATCAGCGGCTCACCGCTCGGCAACTTAATCTTGGCTTGCCCCCAGTGTCGCGTGAACAACTCTTTCGGTCTCTCGCCTTTCATGGGAGCATTCTGTGAATCAGTGATCTCAAATTTACTTAGCAGTGTTCCCGGCCAATTACCGCCGCTGGGGAATCGAACGTGGTTCATTCCCAAACGTTCGGCAACTTTTTGCGTTATTTCCTCCTCAGGTGATTCGGAGAAGTTGATGAGGTCGGGGTCGTGTAGAGCGAGCTCCATAGCCAGTCGCTTTGCCATCTGGCCCTCTGCAACCGCCCGCTTCGCCAACGGTCGGTCGCTTGGCCAACCCTTGCATTTGTAAATATTGTAAGCGATAACTCGAAGCGGCTTCGGTCCTGATTCATCGGCAAATAAGTTTGAGCTAACTGCGGCAAGACTAGTTCCGAGTGCTGTGCAAAAGTTTCGGCGTGAGATTGTTATTGGCATCCCCAAGGTAGTGTTTACTTAATCGAAAATAAGCAATTTGCTTTTCCAAGTTTGCTATAAATTCAATTATCCCGATTTGATTAGAAGGAGATAGTTTTCACCTTCCTGTTGAAATTTAGATCATTTACCAAAAGGGAATAGGGGCGGGTCACACAAGGCGAGGATTAACGTGTATTCGGTCGAATGGCTAGTTTGAGGCGGGGACATCGCGTTTCAGATTCTTTTTCCGCTGGCTGTTCTGGGGCTTGGATTTGAGTTCGCCGCCGGGGTGGGCGTTACTTTGGTCCTGACGTATCCATTGCGCCGGCATCATGCGCCGGCTCCAGTTTTGGTAGCGGGCTTTCATTTCTCGGAAAACGCTTGGATACTGAGCGGAGAGGTTGGTACTCTCTTGGGGATCTTCCTTTAGATTGAACAAGACCTGACCTCCCGTCCGCTCGTTGATCAGTTTCCAGTCGCCCATGCGTAGGGCGTGTTTTGAGCCGGAGCGCCAAAAGAGCTCTTCGTGTGGGACTTTGCTTTGCTCGCCTTTGATGAAAGGGAGCAGGTCGACGCCATCTATTGCGGTCGCTGTCGTGTCCGATAGCCCGACCGCTGATAGTGCGGTGGCGTGACAATCGAATCCCATAACGGGATTTTCGTAGAGGCTGCCGGCTGGTATCGCGTCTGGCCATTGGAAGAGGAAGGGAACGCGAATGCCGCCTTCGTATAAGGTGCCCTTCATGCCGCGGAAGGGATAGTTTTGCGAGGCATTTAGAGGAGGGATGCCCCCGTTGTCGCTGTAGAACATGATCAGGGTATTCTCGGTAAGATTCAGTCTTTTAAGCGTGTCCAAAATAACGCCTACAGCGTCATCCATGGCGGAGAGCATCCCGGCCATCACCTTTCGCTTTCTATCTTTGATATTCGGAAAACGTTTCAGATATTTGTCCGTGGCCTCCATCGGTGTGTGCACGGCATTGAAGGCGAGATAGAGAAAAAAGGGGTCGTTTCGGTTTTGCTTGATGAAATTAGAGGATTCCTTGGAGAAGGCGTCCGTGAGGTAGGCGGGCTCTTCTGCGACGCGGATTCCATTGCGGTAAAGCAGGTCTCCATTTTTGGTTTTGGGGTAGTAGCTTCTGGCTCCGCTGTGGAATACGTAAGTGAAGTCGAAGCCGCGTTCATGCGGTCGCAGGCCTTCTCGAAATCCAATGTGCCACTTGCCGATCATACCCGTCGCATAACCGACGCCTTTCAGCTTTTCCGAAAGCAGGGGAATGCGTCGAGGGACGCCGAAGTTAGCTGCGGCATAGCGCTCCGGACCGGAATTGCGCTCGAATCCGAAACGATGCTGGTACATGCCGGCCATCAGGCCCGCTCGGGAAGGGGAGCACACAGGGTGGTTCGCGTATCCATGGGTGAAGCGCACGCCATTGGTGGCAATCGAATCGATCCGCGGAGTGGGTACGTCTTGACAACCGTTGACGCCGACATCGGCGTAGCCCAAATCGTCGGCGAGTATGAGGATTATGTTCGGTAGACCACCGGGAGCTTCGACGAGCTTAGTCTGTTTGCCATGGACATTGGCTGAAGCGGCGACTGGAGAAGCTTTTGCGGTAGAGCTGTGTGTCAAATTCGCTGAAACGGCGTAGATCCATCCGGTGTCATGACTAGGCATTCCATTGCATTCACCACCTCCGAGGTAAAGTGTGTTTTCTTCGCCTTCGAAGGGCGACCGAATGATTGATCGAACGGCACCACTGGTCCCTTTGCCAGCGGCTTCGAAGGACCGCACGGTGTAGACGGGCTTTCTATTTTTTAGGGAGCGGATGAGGAGATTGCGTTCTGAGGCGAAGTAGCGGATCGGTCGACGTCCGTCGTCCCGGATGCGGATGTTACGTTCTTCCATGCCCCCGTTCTCGACATAGTTCTTGTCGTAGCTACACTGAAACCCGATGTACCAACGGTCTTGCCCATCTGGGCCTATATCGTGCACAATTTTATTGTAGCCTGCCAAGGAACCGTCGATGGGCAGATTCCATTCCTTGGCTAGAAACGCCGCTATATCCAATTCTTTCTTAATCACGTTGTTCCGGTTCGGATCGAGCGTTTTAGCGACGCTGGTGGTAATGAAGAGCAAGGCTTCTTTATTGCCGGAAGAGGCGGGTACTGTAACCAATCCGCGTATACCGCTACCCGAGGTCATTTTCGCGTTGTGGTAGACGGACTTCCATTTCGGATTTTTCCCATCCTCGCGTACCCAGATGTCTTTGGTCGAGGAGGCGTAGAGTTTGCCGTTGCAGACCGCGTATTCCATGAAGCGCTGCCCCTTTGGTAGGATGAGTTCCGGCTTGCGGCTCCACACCAATTTGCCCTTGGCGTTAGCGTCGTAGGTGGCGGTGAGAATTCCGAGAGAGGCTTCGGCGTTTTTAGTGCCGCTTACTCCGGCAAAGACCATGTCAGTGCCGGTCACCGTATCCCGGTGAAATCCCATACCGCGAACTTGGGAGGCGGTTTTACTTTTTCCCAATGGGAATTCTAGCCAGTCGTCGTTTTCGTCCTGGCGGGCCCAGATCGATACGACGCCTCTTCGGGAAAGCGGGGCTGCGAGCAGGATCGTCACAGGTTCAATAGGCTCGCCTCGATGATCGGATCTGAATTCGAATGACTGTAAAGCGGTCATTCGCGTGTGG
>Ga0163109_10000054_pt1 | contig 96197 bp, 97 predicted proteins | sample CRUFie1St13metaG_FD_108704 | JGI IMG/M metagenome (GOLD analysis project Ga0163109, IMG submission 108704) | Marine microbial communities from the Costa Rica Dome - CRUD Field 142mm St13 metaG | ecosystem: Environmental > Aquatic > Marine > Oceanic > Photic zone | place: Costa Rica: the Eastern...
CGCATTTTTCATGGGACCCGCGACCTTGGCCCGTCTCACAAAATATCCGGTGTACTTTGCCCGGACACAACGCTTGTCGCAAGGCCGCTACCACGCTGAACTCCTGACAATCTGTGAAGAGCCAGGAACAATGAGCGAAAGTGAGCTCATCGAGAAATACGTTGCCTTAGCTGAAGAGACGATTCGCATGCAGCCAGAGAGTTATCTCTGGACTAATCGAAGATGGAAGCTGGAGCCGCCTCAAGCAACCTTGGAGACGGCGCCTGACGAGCCAGAAGAAATCCAATCAAACCCCTGACTTTGTGTCGCATAGATCACGGTCATCTCGGTGCGCTGAATAAGAGGACTTAATAAAGACGATACGACGTCGACCGAGTTATTCTGCTCGGAAATATGCCCAGCGATGACTGTGCCAGGAACCGACTCCCCCATTGCCTCTAGCATCCCAAGCGCCTGATCATTGTTGAGGTGCCCAAAGTCACCCGACACCCTACGCTTTAGAGCAGCCGGATAGGGACCACCCCGGAGCATCCCGAGGTCGTGGTTAAACTCCAGTAGAAGTAGGTCGCAGCCATCGTATGCGCGCTGGACATGCGGTGACACCATGCCCAAGTCAGTTAAGACGCCCACGCGGTGCGCCGCGTGTTTGAATACGTATTGAACCGGTTCTTTCGCATCGTGCGGCACCGTGATCGCTGATACTTCAATATCTCCAACGGCAAACTCCGAGTCGCTCTCGATCTCGACGATGGTTCGGACGCCCTCTAATTTGCCCGATGTCAGTGTCCCGTGAGTCGCATAAATAGGGGCGCCAGCAGCCTTGGATACGGCGACCACGCCACCTATGTGATCCGAGTGCTCATGGGTGACCAAAATGGCGTCGATATCAGCGATATCAAGATTGATTTGATCAAGCCGGGACAGCATCTCGCGGGCGGGGAAGCCGCAATCTATGAGGAGCGTCGTCTCGTCACTGGCGACAAGCGTCGCGTTTCCTTTGCTGCCTGAGCCAACGGATGCGACTCGGAGCATTACGTGATATTGCCCTGCAGCAGCGTTAGAAGACCCTGCTGTTCCAACTGTCCGATGGGTTGACCATCCGATCCAAGGATGTGAATTGTTACCTGCGAGGTGTCTTCCGTGGTCAGTTGCACTTGAAACTCCTGGCCGATGAGTGGGTCATCACTGTCGCTACCACCAAGCCAACTAAACCACCCACCGTCTTCCTCGCCTTCAGGGCCAAGGTATGTGACATAAAACAAACCCGCGCTACGATTCTTATCGTCTAATCGGAAGCCCGCGTCGGTAAAGCCCTTCTCGGTCGCTGCCCAGGCACGATTGAATGGCAAATCAAGCCGCAATCGAGTGCCAGTACTCGACTCCTCCATTGCGATGCGACCGGCACCCGTCATCGCTTGCTCGGCCATCATAGACACAGGCGCTGACTCGGCGCTGTTTGCAATGAACTGAGCAATGTTACGGAGCATCGTCTGCTCAAGCTCCGTATCGTCAGAGTTTTGTGGCCATACCGTAAGGTCTGCATCTTTGGCAACATTTTGTTGCAATACGTGCAACTCGGACGTGTTTCGCTGTACGCCCGAATCAACCCTGAATCGGAAGCGCGATTCGAGACTCTTGTTCTCTAGCATGACGAAAGCGGTATCGATTAATCCGCCAGCAGCATCGACGCTGGCGACATCAACACCGCTACTCGCCAAGAATGCCCTCACCTGTGGCCAGAGCTGACCAGGTGCGACGTTAACCACAGCCCAGCTGCTTTCACCTAGGCGCTGCAAACGAACGGCATCCAACTGGGAGCCTGCCGTTAATGGCGCTGGTCGAGGCGCCTTCCCGGTCACAGGAATCGCAAGATTCACTGCTACCTCTGGAATGGGATATGACTGCTGAATGGCAGCCGAATCCAAATCGTCAGGCACAGTGATCGCATCGGCCTCGATGGCATTCTCATAATCACCAGATAACTCGGATTCTGTCTGCCACGGGATGATCCTGCTGGTAGCAGGTAGCAGGCTGCAACCTGACAAGCCAACCGCAGCCATGAGAAGCACCAGTATTTTTAGTTTAAACATTCGTCAACCGCCTTCGTCACTTCCCCCTGAAATTGCGCCGACAATGGTGTGAGCGGCAACCTCATGGTGGGCTCAATCAGTCCCATATAGCCCATAGCATACTTGACCGGAATGGGATTTGGTTCAAGGAACAATGTTTGATGTAGTCGCTGAATTTGCCGATCAACAGCACGCGCAGTCGACATATCACCCGCTAATGCCAAGCGACACATCTCTGCCATTTCTGCGGGCGCCACATTGGCTGTGACCGAAATACAACCGTTAGCACCAGCCTCGAGTAAATCGCAGGTAGTGCCATCGTCACCGGAGTAAACAGCAAACCCCTCAGGCAAGGACTGGATAAGCGCAGCACCTCGCTCAACATCACCGGTCGCGTCCTTCAAGCCAACAATGTTCTCAATTCGACTGAGACGAAGAATAGTTTCATTTGCAAGGTCGCAGCCCGTCCGTGAGGGCACGTTATAGAGGATGATGGGTAAGTTGATCGCACCCGCCACCGCCGCAAAGTGCTGGAATATCCCTTCTTGCGTCGGTCGGTTGTAATAGGGAGTCACCAACAAGGCACAGTCTGCGCCGGCTTCTGCTGCCGCGACCGTCAGTTCTACGGCCTCTAATGTCGAGTTGGATCCGGTGCCAGCCACGATGGGGATGCGTCCGCCTGCGTGACTTACGCCGAATCGAATCACTTCCCTGTGCTCCGGGTGACTCAGTGTAGATGCCTCACCGGTCGTCCCTACCAGTCCTAGTGCTGCGGTACCGTTTTCGATATGAAAATCAATAAGCCGCTCTAACGTCCGCCAATCAACATCGCCCGAATTGGTCATAGGTGTTACCAGCGCAACTATGCTTCCGGTTATCATCGGCGTACTCCAGCGATGGGAAAATTCGAGGTGAGGGTCAACATGGTCGCGCAATTATCCATTTCGAGAGCAGTTTCACAACCGGAATTACGCAACCTGAGGCAGGTGATTGCGGTGTTTGTTCTGTTTATGGCTAGTCTGACAGCGCCGACTGTCCTGAGTTCAGAACTTGAGCTCCAAATTCGCCCACTCAGCGCGATCGATAAGCATTATATGGAAGAGCAGCGGCAGACCGTGGAGGTTCTTGCCAATCGCCTTGGGCGACGTCTTTCAGGGGTTGCCGAGCAAGATCTCGAAACGCTTCAGAGAATCGTCGACCTGCGCTGGGTCGACAGTGAAGATGTTCAGACTCAACAGGCGATGGGCATTGTTTTTGGCGACCTGTTGGCCAATGAGCTTGATTTTCACTGGGTGGTTTACAGAGATCGTGCTGGCAGATCCCGCGCACTGCGGTACCGCGATCAAGAGATCTATGTCTTCCCAGTGACGATGCTGTCTCGCCGGCTGTCGGCGAGCGCTCCACTGTCGGTGAGTGACTTATTTGATGAACAATTGAAGCGGCAACGGCAGAAACTTCCGGGCGCTCGATGGATGCCGCAATCGTAACTAGCAACTAGGGTCGGCGGGGGCAGAAATAGGTCAGATCAAAGAGAATCCCGATCTGGAAAAGAAAAGTCTCGACGGTAAGTAATCACACCATCAACCCACATTGCGCGGTGTCTAGTACCCTCAACGGATCGATTGCCCGATTGATAGCCCGCGTCTCCCGGATACAACATCACGACATCCTCTGGATCGTCGGCGCAGAGCTTGGGGAAAAAATAGGGTGGGATCCTGCGATGTGCAGTAGCAACTGCGGCATCTACTGACCGATGCTGAGATAAGTCGATCAAACTCACAACGGTCGGTGGCGGTAGCCGCAGTTCACCCGCTTGATGTTCAGCCACCGCGTCCTCGGGACGCACCCATCGAGCTTCAACCATTTCCTCACCGTCAACACTCACCGAGGCACCCTCGGGCAACTCAGCAACGAAAAACCAGGTCGCAAAACGGCGCTTCATTCCTGCCGGCGTGAGCCAGTGAGAAAAGTATGTCAGCGCCGCAACCGGAAGCAGAACATCAGCCTCTTCTTCTAACTCGCGAACCGCTGCAGTCATTACCCGATCAAGCTCAGAGGGTCCATGGTCATCCTCATCGACCTTACCGCCCGGGAACATCCATATATCGGCCATGTTGCGGGCATTGGAATTTCGCCTGAGCAACAGGACCTCGGGCCCTGAGGCGGAAGGACGCAATAATAGGACCGTCGACGCTAGGACAGCGCCATCACGCTCGACGAGCGATAACGATCCATCAATAGCCATAGTTGCAGTCTAAGCACTGCAGATAGACGTGCTTGGGATCTTTCAACTGCGCCATCATTATCAACGGCTCATGCATGGGCGCCAACCACGACATGGCGGATCCCAACGCTTGCGGCAGTGATACACCAAAACTACTTCCCAGCTCCTCTAGTAATAACTGCTGAGGGGTTATAGGTGTTCCAAAGCGCTTGGCATCATATTCCTCCACCTGGGCAAGCGCAGCCGCGGAGGCAATGGCGTCGTCAAGACTGCCCAGCTGATCTACGAGACCAATCTCCTTGGCTTGACGCCCAATCCAGACCTTTCCTCCAGCGATCGCATCGACCTCTTCAACCGTCATATGTCGCGCCGTGGCCACCAAGTTCAGGAACTCTCGGTAGATTCCGTCAACAACCGCCTGGAAAATACGCTCCGAGTTCTCATCGAGTGGACGCGAGGGATCTAAGCTGCCTGCCATCGTTGTGGTACCAACGCCGTCAACCGTAGCGCCAACGTAACCGAACACACCTTCAAAGCTTGGAAACGCCGAGAAGACACCAATGCTGCCTGTAATCGTCGATGGCATCGCCCAGATCTCATCTGCAGCTGCCGCAATCCAGTAACCGCCCGATGCGGCGGCACCGCCCATAGAAACGACGATAGGCACACCGTCATCGGCGATAGCGTCAACTTTGGCTCGGATCACTTCTGACGCAAATACGCTGCCACCACCCGAGTTAATGCGAAGCACAATAGCAACCGCATCGGCCTCATCAGCCCGCTCTAACTGCTCTACCACCGTATCGCTGCCTGCCGACCCTTGAACACTATCACCCGGCACCAATGTGCCCTCAATCGGAATGACGGCAATAAGTGGTTGCTCTTCACTCTCAAACGGATCTCGAATATCGCTCACATACCGCTTGAGACTAACAAGCTGGATATCGCCATCTTCATCACGTGCATCGACGATCGCTGTTACCCGCTCTTGGAGTTCATCGCCATAAACTAGCTCATCGACATAGCCTTCTTGTAGAAAGACCTCTGCCAGATCACCACCATTTGCCTCAAGCCTTCCCGGGAAATCGTTGACAAAGGCCGTCACTTCGCCCGGAGATTTATTGCGCCCTTTTTCAACAAGCGCCGTGTAGTCCTCCCACAGGCTGTTTAGCCACTTACCGACAACTTCGCGCTCCTGCGGTGACATGTCGTCTCGCATGTAGGGCTCCACCGCCGATTTATTTTCACCCGCTCGGAAAATATGAAAATTGACCCTTATATTTTCGAGAAATTGCTTCAAATAAGTTCGGTAAACACCAAAACCCATCAAGCTGATACCGCCCTCTGGATGCAAAAATATGGCGTCTGCCTGTGATGCAAGCAGGTACTGGGATTGCGTAAAGTAGTCTCCGATAGCAACGATAGGTTTGCCGGTCTCTGAAAAACGATCCAGAGCTTCGATAATTTCCATCGACTGACTCGTGGAAGGGCCCGCAAGACTCTCGAGATCGAGGACGATCGACGTGATGCGTTCATCATCCGCTGCCGCATCGATACCTTCTATCAGGGTTGACAGTAAGGTTTCGACCGCAAGCTCATCGGCGAACAGGGCATCAAGCGGCTCAAGAGGTGTGCGATCCTCGACCAATCGTCCGGTTGGCGCTATCAACAGTCCAGCACTCTCAGGCAGTGGCTTGGGTGCATTTTCAGAAACGTTCACTGATAGTGCTGCGAAGAAAATCACGACAAACAATAACGGCACCAATACCGTAATGACCTTACTGATGCCAGCCAGGATACGCCAAATGGCTCTAAGCAAATCCATGTTCTACTCCTCGATGGCTTGGGCTGTGCGTCGCTCACGACCTCTAAACCGAATGTAGGCGGTGCAGACGGAAAACAGCAGAACAATGATGACGAGTCCGCTGACGACAACTAAGTTATTTGGGCGGGCGAAGACATCTTCAACCGCGCTGACAAAATAGAAGAGCAAAAGCAGGCAGTACCAGATAGTCCATTGCAAATTGTCTCGTGACACCCCAAACAGAAATAGAATGATCGGAGCCACCGAGGCGAGCCACAATGGCCAGCGCCCGCCCAACTCGACAACCTCAAGTGCTCCCTGACCAATCAGCACAAGACTTAAAACCCACAACGACAACCAGAGATTTTGCGTGAGTGGGCCCCGTTCCACTGACTGCTCGCTCACGCCGGCACCTCCGCCTTAGCAAACCGAGCCAAGCGGCGTCCCAGTGTCCGACACAGTGCCACCTCGTGTTCGGAAAGCTCGCCATCCGCATTACCACCCTCCGCCCAATGACTGGGCCCATACGGCGTTCCGCCCGTCCGCGTAGCTTGAAGCTCAGGGGCAGAGTAAGGCAACCCGACATAAATCATGCCGTGATGAATCAGTGGCAGGGCCATCGAGAGCAGTGTAGCTTCCTGGCCACCATGCAATGACGCTGTGGACGTGAAAACGCCAGCCGGCTTGTCTACCAAAGCGCCACTAATCCACAGTGGCGACGTACCATCCATGAAGAATTTTAGTGGTGCTGCCATATTGCCGAACCGTGTGGGACTGCCCAGTGCCAATGCGGCGCAATCACGTAGATCGTCCTCATCGCAGTAGACAGGTCCTTCATTCGGTACATCCGGCATTACGGGACGATCAACCTCTGCACTCACTGGAGGCACGGTACGCAACCGAGCTTCCACACCCTCGATCTGCGCCACACCCCGTGCGATCTGCCGCGCCATGGCTTCGGTCGACCCGTGACGCGAGTAATACAAAATCAGTACGTAGGGATAAGCCACGTGCTACCTCTTAACAACTGTACACCCCTGACACATTAGCATGCCCACAGGCTGGTTGAGAGCACGCTATACTGCGCCTCTACATTAAGGTGGGTCAAAATGCGGTTAGCGCTGGTTTTTTTATCAGGTCTCGCGCTCCTCGGCTGTTCGAGTGAGCCGACCGGTATCATCCCGAGCCAGTGGAACGTCATCAATTACTGGGCCATTTGGTGCAAACCCTGTCGAGAAGAGATACCTGAGCTAAACCAATTGAATCAAGTTGAAAATGTGGTGGTCCTTGGCGTGAACTTTGATGGCAAAGTCGGCGAGGCATTGATCTCGGACGCCGTTGATCTCGGAATTGCCTTTGACGTCATTGATGATCCCGCGTCTAACTTGAACATCTCGCGTCCGTCCGTTCTCCCCACCACCCTCGTTTTGTCTCCCGAGGGTACGCCCGTGGCGACGCTGGTTGGGCCGCAGACAGCGGAATCAATCATGGCGCACATAGACCTGAATAAAAGTCCAAAATAGAGGAAAAAAAACGCCGGCTAAAAAGCCGGCGAATTAAAGGAGCCACTCAAATCGGGAGATGATGTCTCATCTGACCCTCAGATGTTTCCCTCGCGCTGCCCCCGCCGCAACGCCATCTGCTGGATAATTAATGAGAACCTAACTAAATCGAAAAGTTCAAAAAAAATGTGATTTTTTTGTTTTTTTATTTAGCAGCCCAAATCGCAGACCCTGATTGGCCGCTGCCCGAAGAAACCGTCAACTCGATCTCGACCAGATCCGGGTCATTTTCGGCAGTTAGGAGCTCGTTGAGCAGCAGGTGAGAGAGCTCCTCAACCGTTACGTTGGCGATGGGCAGAACCCAGGTTTCATCCGCAGGAAATTTCATTACCTTGCCGGCAAATGTGGCGTGAATCTCGTCTTCTACCGTTTCAAGCGTTTGAAAGGGCGAAAACTCAGGCAGCAGCATGTACTCATCGTACTTATCGCAAAGTGCTTTTATGCGGCGCTTATAAACGTTGTAGTCAGCGGAAAATCCGTTGTTGCCCATCTTGGCAACGATACGCGCGGATACAAAGTAATTGTGACCATGCAACCGCTCGCGCTCCGTCGCGGAGAATATGGTGTAGTGCGCAGATGAAAATTTGTGCGCCTCTTTTTCAATATGAAGCGTCGTCAATCTTGTCACTCAAATATCCTTTGTCTACTAACTTGGTGACTCATACGCGGCAGCTTCACCGCTAGACTCAGTGCTCGCACTGACTACTTACAATCCTAGCCGATGAGACCCGCGTAGGATAACCTGCGACTAAACAAGAGGTTCCTATCACCAGTATGCAAAAAACAGCCATTATAACGGGCGCGAGCTCGGGAATCGGTGCTGCAACTGCCGAACAATTTTTAGCTCGGGGTTACTTCGTGATCAATATCGCTCGACGGCCCAGCCCCGTTCAGGGCGTCATCAACATAGCCGCCAACCTCAGCACCGATGACGGAGCCGTGAATGCGTCACAGGCCTGCGTCGCACATTTACCGGCTGAACTCAGTGAAGTGGCGCTTGTACACAACGCATCACTGATGCTGAAAGACAGTGCGCAGTCCTGTGAAACCGAAGCGATCATGCGAGTCCTCGCTGTTAATGTCCTCGCGGTGAATACCTTAAATCGTCAGTTGATGACCCGCATGGCCGCAGGCTCAAGCGTCATTTTCGTCGGATCGACATTGTCCGAAAAAGCCGTCGCAGGGGCTTATAGCTATGTCGTCAGTAAGCATGCGCAGCTCGGACAAATGCGGGCAACCTGCCAAGATTTGATTGGATCGGGGATTCATACAGCCATGGTTTGCCCCGGGTTTACTGACACTGAAATGCTGAAACAGCATTTAGGCGGCGATACCGATCTCATGGTTGAAATAGGCTCACAAAATGGCTTTGGCCGCCTCATCAAGCCCGAGGAGATAGCGGGCGTTGTTACCTGGGCTCACGAGAGTCCCGTAGTCAATGGGTCGGTTATTCACGCAAATTTAGGGCAGATAGAACATTGAATGCCGTCATGGGCGCTGCGCTTACCGAGCGTCGGGAGCGTGTATTTTTAGTCCTGGCTGGTGTCTTTTTGTCAGCCATGACATTGCTCAATGTCATCGGTATCACGAAATTTATACAGCTCGGACCCTTCGCCCTGGCTGTTGGCGTCCTGCCCTACCCCATCACCTTTTTATGTACGGACTTGGTCAGTGAACTCTATGGAAAAAAACGCGCCAACTTCCTGGTAACCGTGGGGCTATTTATCAATGGTTTTATTCTGCTGATAATGACTGCAGGCCAGTATGTTGCATCGGTCGACCCCAGCACCATGCCGCCTTGGCAGGTGTTACAGCTGGCAGCACCCGTCGCCCTCCCTCAGGGCGGCAGCCTCGAGGGCAACGTCGAACTCTTTTCCGTGATGTACGCCATGACGAGTGGCGCAGTAACGGCCTCGATGGTGGCTTACATCACCGCGCAATACTGTGACGTGCAGCTGTTCCATTTTTGGAAACGTGTCACTAAAGGTAAGCACCTTTGGATTCGGAATAACTTCAGTACACTTCTGAGTCAGTTAGTTGACTCTGTCATGGTGGTCACTGTGACATTTGGCGCCGTGTTCTATCGGGGTGAGATGACGCTATCCACGCTCCTCGTGTTGGTCGCTAGTAACTATGGATTTAAGGCAACTGTCGCAGTGCTTGATACGATTCCTCTCTACATTCTCGTCGCTAGACTTCGTAGCTACCTGCAACTCGCCCCCGACGAAATTGCCGCAGCCGAATAAGCGCTGCGCAGTCGGTTACAGACCCAGGAGCTTCAAAAAGGGAATTGTAGGCGCTCGTTTTTCCACCAGCGTCGACTCGTCAATGGCGGCAATCACATTCACCGCATCCAGGGGTCGACGCTGAATTCGCACCGTTAGGTAGTGCGCAACATCATCACTCAGTAGCAAACCGCGATCATGCCCCAAATGGCCAAGGAGTCGCTCGAAATCATCCAATTCCCAGGCTGGCAGTTTGAACGTGGTGAGTAAGGAGAGTCGCGATTGGAGATCAGCAAGTATGCTCTTCAGGCCGACCGGCGACTGAGTTGCAGATGCTAGAAAAGGTATCCCTGCCTCTGCACACCGGTTGAAACAATGGAACAACGCCTCTTGCCAAGAACGATGCCCATCGATGAGGTGAATGTCATCAACAACTAACATGGTTTCATGTTCGGCATGTTCCAGCACCGCCTCGGGTGGGTAATCGAGCAAGGACTTCATGGGCAGATAACGCGCACCGGGTTTGGCGGCACAGCAAGCTTGTAGAAAATGACTCTTTCCTTGACCCTCGGCTGCCCAAAGAAAGAATCCAGCTCCACCCTGATCTGACAGCGCCTTAGCGAAACTCTCGACCTCACCGGTTACCTCGCGAGATACCCAATGACTCCAGGTGGCGCCAGGATTCACCGATATAGGCAGGACCAACTGTGCTGATCGACCACTCATAACTCGGAATTAGTCCGCGTTGTAGACGTCAGTAGAGAGATAGGCATCGACAAGACGACGACCAAATACCAGCAAGACCGCTGCCACAGGGAGCGCAACCAATACGCCTGTAAAGCCCGCTAGCTGCCCACCAGCCATCAGTGCGAAAATCACTGCAACAGGATGGAGCCCTATTCGGTCCCCAATCAGGATAGGCGTGAGAAGGAAGCTCTCAATGAGTTGTCCGATGACAAAGACGGACGCCACCAGACCCAGCGCTAGCGGATCAAGTCCGAATTGGAAGTACCCGACAATCATCGCGCTGCCAATCCCAATCACAGCACCTGCATAAGGAATCAGGGCAGCCACCCCTGCCATTAAGCCCAGCAGAACGGCGTAATTCAGTCCTACCAGCCAGAGACCAAAGCTATACATAAACGCCTGCGCGCCCATAACGACAAACTGGCCACGAACAAATGCCTCGAGTACACCATGGGCCTCGGCGACAGAATCTGTCACGTTACTCACCCAGGCGCGCGGTACGAGCTTTATCAGACCCGCCATCATGAGGTCCCAATCGCGCATCAGATAAAAGGCCACAACGGGAATGAGCGCGAGATTTAGAATCCCAGCGATCAGCGAGAGACTCGACGTCGTTACTTTCTGAACGACCCCACCGGTTACTTGCCCAACGGACTGCCAGTGCTCGGACAGGTTGGTTTGCCAATCGATGGTCGGCAATGCAACAGGGTGCAGACTGAGCTGAGACTGTAATTTTGGTACGGCAACTTCAGATATCCATCGATACGCGTCGGGAATTGCAGCTGCCAATTGGGATAACTGCTGAATCAGAACCGGGACTACGACCGCGGCGATAATGACTAGAATTGCCATCAAGAGCGCGAAAACCAGGGCAACGCCACTGGTACGGGTGAAGCCGCGTGCCTCGAGCCGGTCCACGAAAGGATCACCAAGGTAGGCGATCAACGCACCCACCGCAAAGGGCATAAGGATGTCTCGTAGCTGCACAAACAGTAGGAGCACCAACACAACAGCCATTAGCACGGGTACCCACCGCAAGGTGCTGGACGGCGCAGTCGGTTGATCTGTCACTGTATGCTCTCCCATGTAAGGTCTAGTTGTGCTCGATCCGTTGCTGATTGCACACGTAACCCTGAGCGACTTGGAATCAGTCGAGCAACCTCCTCGGCTGAAGAGACTCCGACAATACGGTAGGTCAGTGTGTCCTGGCCCACTGCGTCGATACGCAGTTCAACCAACTCAGCCAACTGTTTGAATACGGTTGACACTGCCCGATAGTCTGCAAACGATCGGACCCCACGTACTCTGACCGCAATCGCATCTGATATTTCGAACTGCTGCAATGTCACGGCCAATGAGTCGCGCATAGCATCGACGGCAAGATCGACACCTATATCCCAAATGTCGTCCAATTCGCTGAGGCGCATCTGTTTGTGTATCTCGCCATCAGGCCCAACGTAATACCAATCAACGAGCTTGCTTCCATCGCTTAAATCGATCCAACGACCCACCAGTGAATGCTCAGAGCCATAACGGAGTGACCCTTGTCGAATCTGGTCGAAATCTCGAGTCCAAAGGGCATTTACAGGCACTGTTGCCGCGTCTGTCAGATCGAGCAAAGGGAATCGCGCTTCAACCCCTCGGGCCTCGAAGCGCTCGATGGATGGCACCAGTAAATCCAAATCATCGGAGCGGGCAGCAAACCTCCGCGAGAAGGGCACATCCAACGCCACCCACACCACAACGGGCGGTCTGCGTTGCTCCCAGTATGGAACCGATTCATCCCTAAACAGGCTACGAACGAACGCGTCATCAAACTCCAGGAAGACGGCATCGCCCTCCTCGTCGGCGCGATAGCTGTAAAGTAGTACATGCTGCTGCGCACTGCCTACGGCCTCTCGGAATGCTGCTTCATCAAGAATCGCCTCATTGCCGGAAACTTTTATCAATAGCCGTGTCAAACCCTCCCGAGCTGCACGCGATAGCTCTGCACCTCCTCTATCCGCAACGGCCACTTGCTCAGAGAAAAAACTATCTTGAGCCGCTGCTGTTACAGGCAGCGCTAGCCACCCAAAAACCAGCGCAAGCAGAGAAAACTGTCCGTAAAAAAGTCTCATATAACGAGTTTAACAGCGAAAGTTGTCTTGGTCGCTTTCCTCTCACTTTGCCAGCGAGTACCCTTCTCGCCGTGACGAGAGGCAAGCTATGACAGACGAACAAAGATCCCCTGGTTTGACCTATAAAGATGCGGGCGTCGATATCGATGCCGGGAATGCGTTGGTCGATCGCATCAAGCACATTTCAAAAGCGACCCGTCGACCTGAAGTTCTCGGAGGATTGGGTGGCTTTGGTGCACTTTGTGAGATCCCAGAGGGCTACCGAAGCCCTGTCTTGGTATCCGGCACTGACGGCGTTGGTACAAAACTCCGTCTTGCGATGCAGCTCGGCAGGCACAACACCATCGGCATCGACCTTGTCGCCATGTGCAGTAACGATATTGCTGTAGTGGGCGCCGAACCGCTGCTTTTCCTCGACTATTACGCCACCGGTAAATTGAATGTTGATGTAGCGGCCGATGTCATCGAGGGCATTGGCAAAGGGTGCGAGCTCGCGGGGGCAGCGCTTGTCGGCGGTGAAACGGCTGAAATGCCGGGCATGTACGAAGGTGACGACTACGACCTGGCCGGATTTTGCGTTGGTGTCGTGGAAAAAAATCAGATTATCGACGGTCACAAAGTTGCACCGGGTGACAAGATCATTGCGATTGCCTCATCGGGACCGCATTCAAACGGCTATTCACTGATCCGCAAGATTATTGAGGTGTCCGGTGCTAACGTATCCGCGCCCTGTGGTGGAACTACCCTGGCCGATGCGCTAATGGCTCCTACAGAGATATATAACAAACCACTTCTTGCACTTCAGCGGGAAATAAAACCTCATGCAGTGGCGCACATTACGGGAGGTGGTCTGTTGGAAAACATCCCTCGCGTGCTGCCTAACGGTTGCTCGGCCGTCCTCGATAAACAAACCTGGGAGTTACCGCCTGTCTTCCAATGGCTGGCTACAGCGGGCGGTGTTGCTGAAGAAGAGATGTATCGAACCTTCAACTGCGGCATTGGCATGACCGTCATCGTCGGTCCTAGTAAGACGGAGGCTGCCCTTCACCTACTCTCAGATCAGGGTTTGAACTGTTGGGAACTCGGCACGATCGCTCAAGGCAACGGTATCGTGGAGTTCGCTTCTTGAGTTTGATCTCCGAAAAGCGGATTTCGATTCTCATTTCGGGGCGCGGCTCCAACATGGAGGCTTTCCTCAAAGCCGAGCGCCGCGGAGTGCTTAGTGGACAGGTGGTGCGGGTGATTAGTAATCGTCCGGACGCAGCGGGCCTCGCAACCGCATCGGCCGCAGACGTAGCCACCACCGTTGTTGACCACTCCTTGTATAAATCAAGGGAGGCCTTTGACACAGCGCTTGCAGAGGCGGTCAAACAGGACAATCCTGATGTGGTCGTACTCGCCGGCTTTATGCGCATCCTCACGCCTGTTTTCATCGATGCCTTTGCGGGAAAGCTGGTGAACGTTCACCCATCTTTGTTGCCTAACTACCCAGGACTGAACACGCATCAGCGCGCCATCGATAATGGTGACAGGGAAGCAGGAGCAACAGTGCACTACGTAACCAATAAGCTAGACGGGGGACCACCTATTTTGCAGGTCAGCGTACCTATAGAGCCTGGTGATGATGCAGACTCACTTGCCGCTCGAATATTGGACTTCGAGCACGTTATTTTCCCCGAAGTGGTCAATTGGCATCTAGAAGGTCGGTTAGTCCACATGGTAGATGGCGCCTATCTGGACGGCAAAAAACTGCCCCCGAGTGGCACGCTCTGGGAATGGCAGGCATGAGATCGGTGTTCTTCAGCACCACCGCAGCAGGGCAGTTTGCAGGTCTGTTTTTATGTTGCCTCGTCAATGGTCTGGCTTGGGCCACGGAACCTAATTTCTCAGAGACGCCCGTGGATAAGGCGCAGGCCATATCTTCGCTACGAACCTTCGATGCGCTTTATAAAACCTCAGCCCTCGGCATGACCCTCGATCTGAAAAGATCTCTGACTCAGGAGGGTGACACCTACACACTGAGCAGCCGCGGCAAAAACGTGCTGATCAACATGAACGAATCTGCCGATTTTCGAATCGTTGACGGCGCAATTGAGGGCATTCGCTTCGACTCTAAAGTCAAATCACTCAAAACGAACAAACGCGCTGTTCGCTTCGACCAGTCGGCTGGGGTCATCGATAGCATGAAGGGCGGCGACTGGACTCAGCATCCATGGGAGCCCGGCGTCTTGGACCGTTTTTCGCAGCAGCAACAGCTCCGCCTGACGCTAATTGGTGAGGATAAACCGCCAGAGACATTGGAATTTAGGGTGGTTGACGGCCCCAAAGTGAGCGACAAACGCTGGCAACGACTGCCCGATGAGGTGATCGAAACACCGTTAGGTCAAATCATTACGGTCAAGTACAGAGCGGTTCATACCAACCCCGACAAGCGAGCTTCAGAAATATGGCTTGCACCCGAGCTAGATTACCTAATGGTTAAGACCATTCATGTAGAGCGATCTTCAACGGTAAAGGTGACGATTAAGTCTCTGAACTGGCTAGACGGCGCGTGAGCATCCGCTGAGCTTTCTGTAAAGACCCGTTCTCTAAAGGCTCATTTCCTACGTCTTGGGCAAGGTAACGCCGGTTTGCCCCTGGTACTTGCCACCGCGATCGGCGTAGCTGGTCTCGCAAACCTCATCGGATTCGAAGAACAACATTTGAGCAACGCCCTCGTTGGCGTAGATCTTGGCTGGTAGCGTTGTGGTGTTAGAAAATTCGAGCGTCACATGGCCTTCCCACTCAGGCTCAAGCGGTGTCACGTTAACGATGATGCCGCATCGTGCGTAGGTGGACTTGCCAAGACAAACCGTTAACACATTTCGTGGAATGCGAAAGTACTCAACGGTCCGCGCCAGCGCGAATGAGTTGGGTGGTATCACGCAAACATCACTTTCAACGTCAACAAACGAATCGTTATCGAACGCCTTGGGGTCAACCGTTGCTGAATTGATATTCGTGAAGACCTTGAACTCGCGCGAGCATCGGACATCGTAGCCGTAACTTGATGTCCCGTAGGAGATCAACTTCTCGCCATCTTTGTGTCGGACCTGCCCCGCCTCATACGGCTCGATCATCTTGTGTTGCTCCGCCATACGACGGATCCATAGGTCTGATTTGATGCTCACATTTACTCCTAAATCGCTTTTCTAACGACCTACTCAGTCATACTAATTGTAGGGCCTCGCGGCGCCTCGCTCCCGCTCAGCGTCGCCATGACAGCTACTGCTGCTTCACGATACGCGGCTGCGACCGAACCGTCCTCGTCGACCGCGGATATCGGCGCACCGACGTCACTGGTTTCCCGAATGACACGCGACAAAGGAATATTCGCAAGAACCGGTGCTTCGTATTCATTTGCCAGAGTTTGACCACCATCACTGCCAAAAACAGGGTCTTCATGACCGCAATTACTGCAAATATGAGTCGCCATGTTTTGGAACATACCGATGATAGGCACCGACACTTTCTGAAACATCTCGATCGCTCGGCGCGCGTCAATGAGGGCTATGTCCTGCGGCGTGGTCACAACAACTGCACCGGCCAGACGGGTTCGCTGTGAGAGCGTTAGCTGAATATCGCCCGTACCCGGTGGCATATCGACGAACAAGACATCGAGCTCACCCCAGCGCGTCAACTCAATCATCTGCTGTAAGGCACCACTCGCCATCGGTCCGCGCCACACCATGGGTGTTTTTTCTCTAGTGAGAAATGCCATCGACATGGCACTGACACCGTGCGCTTCAATGGGGATAAAAATCTTTTCTTCGATAACGTCGGGCATGACATCGTCAGCAATGCCCAGTAGGCGCGCCTGACTCGGGCCATAGATATCCGCATCAAGGAGACCTACCTGGTACCCAAGCTGAGCTGTAGCCACAGCGAGGTTCGCTGAGACAGTCGATTTGCCGACACCGCCCTTACCAGAGGCGACCGCGACGATGTATTTGACTGCGCCTACGCCTTGACTCACTGCTATTCCCCGCCGAAAAGCGGCGAGTATATCTCAGCCATTCGCCTACAGGGACAGAAGACAGGCACACAGACCAACCTTCGTACTGAAAAGACTGTGAACAAATGACAAGCGCTGTTCCGACATGACGGGGGAAGCTACAATGGCGCCCGATTCATCATCGGACCCCCGTTTTATGTCGTCGCGCAAGATCTTGGTTACCTCAGCCCTACCCTATGCAAACGCTCCGTTGCACTTAGGGCATATGCTCGAGCAGGTACAAACCGATATATGGGTCCGGTTTCAGCGCTCGCGAGGCCATCATTGCCGATACGTCTGTGCCGATGACGCGCATGGCACAGCGATCATGTTGTCCGCTGAAAAACAGGGCGTAACACCCGAGACTCATATTGCCAATATCAAGGCACTTCACGAGGCCGACTCAGCGGGATTCCATATCTCATTCGACAATTATCACTCGACGCATTCGCCTGAAAACCAAGCTTGGTCGGAGACCATTTTCAAACGGCTTGAGGCCAATGATCACATCGCGATCCGCAGTGTGGTGCAAGCCTACGACGAGGCCAAAGGGTTGTTTCTGGCTGACCGATTTATCAAAGGCACCTGTCCCAAATGCAAAACACCCGATCAGTACGGCGATAACTGTGAGGCCTGCGGCGCCACCTATGCACCAACTGATGTGATCGACCCTGTCTCAGCGCTTTCTGGGACAACACCGGTAGAAAAAGCGTCTGATCACTTGTTTTTCCAGTTGAGCCAATTTCAAGATCTACTGGCTGATTGGGTCAGTGGAGACCAGCTGCAAACGCCCATCGCGAACAAGCTTCGAGAGTGGATTGATGCAGGTCTCCAGGATTGGGACATATCACGTGACGCGCCCTACTTTGGCTTCGAAATTCCCGGTCACTCCGAGAAATATTTTTATGTCTGGCTCGATGCACCCATTGGGTACATTGCCAGCCACCAGAATCTCTGCGACCGCATTGGTGAGGACTTCCATAGCTATTGGCAGCCAGGCGGTGACACCGAGCTCTACCATTTTATTGGCAAGGACATCATCAACTTCCATGGTCTGTTCTGGCCAGCCATGCTTGCAAGTGCCGGACTGCGGCAGCCTTCAGCGATTTTCGCACATGGATTCCTGACGGTAGATGGCACAAAGATGTCGAAGAGCCGTGGCACCTTCATCATGGCATCAACGTATCTTGAGCATTTGGATGCTGAGTACCTACGGTATTACTTTGCGGCAAAGCTGAGCTCCAGCGTCGATGACATGGATCTCAATCTCGAAGATTTTGTTCAGCGAGTGAACTCTGACCTCGTCGGGAAGGTGGTCAACATTGCCAGCCGATGTGCTGGCTTCTTGCGCAAGCGATTCGATAACCAGCTCAGTGATACCTGTAGCGAACCCGAGCTCCTAGGAGAACTGATTGTCGCGGGTGACAAGATTGCCAGTCTTTACGAAGCCCGAGATTTCCAGCGTGCCATGCGCGAAATCATTGCCGTTGCCGACCGTGCTAACCAGTTCATCGATGATAAAAAGCCGTGGGTCATGGCAAAGGAAGAGGGACGCGAACAAGAAGTTCAAGACGCCTGTTCCGTGGGCATCAACTGTTTCCGCGTACTAATGACTTATTTGAAGCCAGTATTGCCTGTGATAGCAGAGAAGAGCGAGGCGTTTTTGGGTCTGTCACTTGACTGGACGGAGCTGAATGCACCTCTCAAAGGCCACACGATCAACAATTTTTCACCGCTGATTCAACGAATTGACCCAGATGCGGTTGCTGCAATGGTCGAGGCAAGTAAAGCGTAAGACAATCTTTACAAACTGTCAGATTGCCTCGATATTCCTTACTATCTAAAGGCAATGGATGAATGAGACAGACAAAAAACCTGCAGGAGTAACATGCTAGGGGACTTCGCGGTACTGCTAATCGCCGCCGTACTGGTCAATAATTTTGTTTTAGTTCAGTTCCTGGGCCTATGCCCATTTATGGGTGTGTCTAACAAACTGGACACAGCTATCGGCATGTCCGCGGCTACTACTTTCGTATTAACGCTGGCTTCTGTGTGTAGCTTCCTCACCTATCGCTATTTGCTAGAGCCACTTGATTTAACCTACCTACGCACACTGTCGTTCATCCTTGTTATCGCAGTCGTTGTGCAGTTCACTGAAATGGTTGTCCGAAAAACAAGTCCGCTACTGCATCGCGTACTCGGCGTATATTTGCCGCTCATTACAAGCAACTGCGCCGTATTGGGCGTGGCACTCCTCAACATCAATCAAGCGCACAACTTCATGGAGAGTCTTATCTATGGACTGGGTGCTGCACTGGGCTTTTCCCTAGTACTCGTGCTGTTCGCGGCTATGCGCGAGCGACTCGTGGTGGCTGACGTACCAGAGCCATTCCAGGGCGCAGCCATCGGTATGATCACTGCGGGACTGGCATCGCTTGCCTTCATGGGCTTTGCAGGACTGGTTTGATGCTCGACGTCATCCTTGGCAATCCCATTCTTCTCGCCTTGGCTGCCGTGGTCGGAATGGCCATTGCGTTTGGTGCCTTGCTCGGATTCGCTGCCGTTCGCTTCGAGGTCGAAGGCAACCCACTCTCCGACCAAATCAACGCGATATTGCCCCAGACCCAATGTGGTCAATGTGGCTACCCTGGATGCAGACCCTACGCCGAGGCGATTACCGACGGCGACTCTATTAACAAGTGTCCTCCCGGCGGTGAAGACACGATTCAAGCGCTGGCCAATTTACTCGACGTTGAACCAGAGCCACTGGACGCGGAACACGGTGTCGAAGCCGAGCCCACTGTTGCGTATATCCGCGAGGACGAGTGCATCGGCTGCACCAAATGCATTCAAGCATGTCCCGTGGATGCCATTCTCGGTGCAGCGAAGCTCATGCATACCGTGATTATCGATGAGTGCACTGGCTGCGATCTTTGCGTTGAGCCGTGTCCTGTCGACTGCATCGACATGATCCCCAGAAAAGGTGGCATCCAGCACTGGTACTGGCCTCTGCCCAATGGACAAACTCGAGAGAACCTCATTGCGACTGATCGCAGCTCTGAGCAGGCGGCCGCATGAGACAGATATTTGATATTCACGGTGGCATCCATCCGCCCGAGCGAAAAGAAATGTCGAACCCCGGGTGGGTTAGCGACTGTGATATGCCCAGCAAACTGGTTCTGCCAGTGACACAGCATATTGGCGCCCCAGCCCGACCCGTGGTGGAAGTGGGCGACACCGTTTTTGGGGGGCAAATGATTGCCGAGGCACAGGGACCAGTCAGTGTGCCCGTCCATGCGCCGAGCTCCGGTACAGTGACTGCTATTGAAGCGCGTGCGGTGCCGCATGCATCAGGCTTAACTGACATCTGTATTGAAATTTCACTCGATGGGAAGGATGAATGGGTTGGCTGCGAGGGGCTGGATAACTGGCGTAATGAAACCAAAGCCGCACTCCTCGAACGCGTGCGCCTTGCCGGGATTGCGGGTCTAGGCGGTGCAGGTTTCCCCACCGCTATAAAACTTGCCTCAGATAGAGACAGCGGCATTCATACACTGATTATAAACGGCACCGAGTGTGAGCCGTATATCACAGCCGACGACACAGTCATGCAATGCTTTGCTCAACAAATTGTTGAAGGCGCCGAGATTCTTGCGCACATGGTCGGTGCTGAAACCGTGTTGTTGGCGATTGAGGACAATAAGCCCGAGGCGGCAGATGCTATGCGGCAGGCCGCCCTGGCGCTCGATATTGCCGAAGTAGTGACTTTCCCGACCAAGTACCCGTCCGGCGGTGAAAAACAGCTCATTGAGATCCTACTCAACGCACAAGTGCCATCGGGTGGTATCCCCGCTGATATTGGCGTTTTATGCCAAAACCCGAATACCGCCATTGCAGTGCGCGATGCGCTGATTCACGGAAAACCGGTCACGCACCGCATCACCACCGTGACAGGCATGTCGCTGAAAGATCCGGGAAACCGCCGCGTCATGTTGGGCACTCCCATTAGAGAACTACTCGAAACTGCGGGTTTCAATGCCGACAGCGCAGATCGGGTCCTTCATGGCGGTCCCATGATGGGCTTTACTGTCACCGACCTCGATATGCCGGTGGTGAAGATCACCAATTGCGTCCTTGCACCAACACGAACCGAGATACCGCCACCTCAGCCTCAGCAAGCCTGTATTCGCTGTGGAATGTGTGCGGAAGCCTGTCCGGCCTCATTGCTGCCACAGCAGCTCTACTGGTATGCGCGAGCAAAGGATCAGGAGCAGCTCGAGCGTCATAATCTGATGGATTGCATCGAGTGTGGTGCCTGCGCCTTCGTCTGTCCAAGCCATATTCCCCTTGTTCAGTACTATCGATCGGCAAAAGGCTCACTCAGAGAAGCCGCAAGAGAGAAAGTACGCTCGGGTAACTCTCGCGCGCGATTTGAGGCGCGTCAGGAGCGCTTGGAGCGAGACGCGGCGGCGAGAGAAGCGAAGCGGGCAGCACGTAAAGCCGCAGCCGAAGCCAGAGCACAAGCGGGCGATGACCCTGTGCAAGCAGCCATCGAACGTGTAAAAGCGAAAAAAGCACAGCAGGAGACGCAGCAATGAGTTTGATGCACGTCTCATCACCACACGTCCACAAGCCTGTCTCTTCAGTTGAGCAGGTAATGAAGCAGGTCTTGCTCGCCACAATTCCCGGCGTTTTGATGCTGACATGGTTTTTCGGGCCGGGCACCATTATCAATATTGTATTTGGTTCGGCACTGGCACTGGCCTTTGAGGCCTGGGCCCTCTGGCTGAGGGGGAAAGACTATAAAACACCGCTGAGAGATCACAGCGTGATCGTAACGGCAACGCTACTCTGCATTGCATTACCCCCCTATGTACCGTGGTGGCTAATAGCTGTCGGTATTGGTGTCTCGGTTCTTCTCGGCAAACACGTATTCGGGGGCTTGGGGTACAACCCGTTCAACCCCGCTATGGTGGGCTACGTCGTGTTACTCGTCTCGTTTCCACTACAGATGAGTTCATGGACGGAGCCGCGAGGTATCGGCGAGGCGCCAGGCATCGTCGATGCCTTCACAGCCTTGTTTGCTGCCTCAAGTTATGACGCCGTTACAGCCGCCACACCACTGGATCTGTTCAGACAGAACTCCGGCATGTTGTTTGAAGACCTCATGCAATCCAAAGCAGAGCTCACAGGCCCTATCGCGGGCTTGGGTTGGGATTGGGTCAACCTCGCTTTTCTTGCGGGTGGTATCTGGCTACTGAGGCAGCGCATTTTTACCTGGCATGCGCCAGTGGGCATGCTGACCGCTCTCACGATGTGTGCGGCACTTGGTTACGATGAGGGCAGCTCTACGGGCGGTGGTTCGGTGCTATTCCACCTGTTTAGTGGCGCCACCATGTTCGGTGCATTTTTCATTATTACAGATCCCGTGAGTTCAGCGGTGTCAAATAAAGGGCGCCTCATCTTTGGGGCGATGGTCGGCATCCTCGTCTACTTGATCCGAGTCCATGGAAACTACCCTGATGCTGTCGCTTTCGGGGTGCTCCTCCTGAACTTTGCTGCGCCGCTCATCGATCAGTACACGCAGCCAACGGTATACGGGACTAAAAAAGTGGGGGCGGACGAATGAGAGTCATCATCTCTAGCCTCGTTGGTGCCAGCCTATTGGCCGCGTTTGCCGCCGTTGGTTCGGGTTTGATCAGTGTCGTCTATGAGCAAACCAAAGAGCCGATTGCCGCCGCGGAGCGCGCGGCCGAAGCCAAACAGTTACTCGAGATATTCCCTCGCGAATCCCACGACAACGAGCTCATCGATGATGGCTTTATTGTCGATGCAGAAGACCCACTCCTAGCTTTGAGGGAACCCGGCACGGGTTATCGCGCGCGACGCGACAACGAAGTCACCGGCATCATTTTGCCAGTAACGGCGCGCGATGGTTACAGCGGTGACATTCGTTTGTTGGTAGGCATTGGGCGCGACGGTGCTGTTGCCGGCGTGCGTGTTCTGAGCCACAGAGAGACACCCGGGCTCGGTGATAAGATCGAAGTAAAAAAGTCCGACTGGGTGCTGTCATTTGATGACAAAACGCTCGTTGATCCAGCACCAGAAAAATGGGCTGTGATTGAGGATGGTGGTGAGTTCGATGCCTTCACGGGCGCAACCGTCACGCCCCGCGCCGTTGTTGCGGCGGTCAAGAGCGCGATGGAGTACAGTCAGAATAACCGAAGCGCGTTGTTTGAAATCGAAGAGGCGAACGAATCATGAGCACTCCGTCTTATAGTCAGATAACCTATAATGGTCTTTGGAAGAACAACCCCGCCTTGGTGCAGCTTCTTGGTTTGTGTCCATTACTCGCTGTAACCGCGAGTGTGGTTAACGCACTGGGGCTTGCCATCGCAACGTTGTTTGTCCTGGTTACCTCAAATCTTTGTGTCTCACTTATTCGAAACGTTGTCACGGATTCCATTCGACTCCCCGCCTTCGTTCTCATCATCGCTGCTGCCGTGACGGGCACCGAACTATTGATGCAAGCCTATGCCTACGAGCTGTATCAAATCCTCGGTATTTTTCTTCCACTCATCACAACTAACTGCGTCATTCTGGGCCGCGCGGACGCATTTGCGGCGAAGAACCCACTTATGCCGGCTCTGGCTGACGGCGTCATGATGGGACTGGGTTTTGGTCTGGTACTGGTGGTGCTCGGCGCTATCCGCGAGCTGTTAGGTACCGGCGCCGTCATGGCGAATATGGACTTTCTACTGGGGCCCATGGCGAAAGACTGGGTGGTCGTGGTGGCGTCAGACTATACCGGTCTCCTGCTGGCCATATTGCCGCCGGGCGCCTTCATCATTACAGGTCTATTAATCGCCGCCAAAAACGTGATTAATGCGCGAATTGAAAGGGCAAATAAAGCTCAGGTTGAGGTGCAAACTGGCAGCAAGCGTGTCCGGGTCACAGGCGAGATCGCCTAAGCGGCCTGAGAGTCCCCGACAACCAGCGTTCCCAAGAGCTCATCCACTGAGGCATCATCGAGACCTTCGTCCTCTTCAGCGCAGACATAGGTGACATAAAGCAGCAGTCTCTCAGACCCGAGATACCACTCACGAACCGACGCACCGTCCTCGCGATATACCCCAGTTACACCCTCAAACCCGCCAGCCCGTGCTTGATGCCATTGAGTGATCTCAGGCGATTCCTCTGACGCCATTGCGGCCACATCGGAAGCATTCACTCTGCCCGACTGTTTGTGCAATGTGGTGATTTCAATTTCACCGACATCGTCCTGGTCAACAATACGAATGACGTCATCGTCATTCTCGGCGTACCACTCCTGGGGGAGCATCATGCACCAATGGTCCGTCTCTAGAATATTCACTACTTCCAACTCCAGTTACCAATCGCAGCGCATCACCAGCGCGTCCTCGCGCCCCGCTGCCGTCTTATAATAATTTTCCCGACGCCCCATCATTGCAAAGCCCAGCTTTGCGTACAAAGCCAAAGCGGCGGTATTACTAGACCGTACTTCAAGGGAAACCGATCGGATTTCGGACAAACGCAATTTCTCAAAAGACTGTGTCAATAACGACTCACCAATGCCAGTCCGCCGATAGGCCTCGCCCACTCGAATATCAATAATCTCAGCCTCGTCGTGAACAACCGAAAACCACACTGCGGCTTGATAACCCTGTGTTCCTGAAATGGCCCAGGCCCTGCCTGCGGGTTTAGCCAATAATCGCATGAGTGCATCGAGTGACGGAGGTTGATCGCTGTCGTACAAACCATCGAGCGAGAGGTTTAATACCTGCTCTGAGCTAATCTCTTTGAATTCACCCAAGGCTGAGCGACTTAAGCGGTTTTAATGCCTCCCACGCAACTCGCTTGAGAGCCGGCTCGGAGAGCATTGCCAAGGTCGATGGAATCCGCACCCCTGACTGAACAATCCGGTCAGGTAAGTAGTGACAGTCGCCCATAAGAATGACTCGCTTGGCATCGACTTCTCGCGCCATTCGTTGAATTAGCCCGTGTAAGGCCTGCTTTGCGGACTCTGCATCACCCGACAATGCGCTGTTGCCGGCGACGGGCCAGTCAAACTGCTGCTGCATTAGCTTCTTGGTAGGCGTTGAAATCGCACACGCCATCGCATGAATGAGGGCCAATTGATCTTGTCTAATCAGCCCATCGCCCAGTTCTTCAAGCCACAGAAATGGCCCCGCTGAGGCCAACAACATAGAGAACGATACCGACTCGGACCTAGACGAAGACTCAGGCGCTCTCGATTGAGAAACTGGCACACGAGAAGCTGGACCACTGGTGGTCGTCTGAGGCATTTGCGGGACAGGCTTGCTGGGTGTTTCAATCCGCGGCTCGACCGATCTACTCACAACCGCTGGTTCATTGACCTCAGGCATGGGAACTGCAAAACGCCGCGCTTTCGCGGCCCCAGGGAAATCAAATAGTGAGCTATAAACAGTGATACCCATGGCCGACAGTGCCTGTCGACGCGCCATTTCGGCGGCGATGGCGTCAGGACTGGCGGTGGCTGTGTCAGGAGTATCGGACATGGTGTAAGTGTCTCACGAGTGCACTGGTTATGACAGAACCATGCGCGGTGATAACGACCTAGAGCGACTCCACGTAGATGTCACTTGAGCTCGCTTTTTTGGTGCGTTGTTTTGGCGCTTTCTTTTGGCGAATAGATCAGAGACGGCCGATCGTGACTGCGGTATTCTTTTGGTCTCTGGGAAGAAAACAATAAACAAGGTGACGCTATGTCTCTCATACCGGCTGATCAGCACTTTGCTGTCATCGCAACTATCTTATTTTTATCAGCCATTGCATTTGCGTCGGAGCGAACGGTTGTCGGACAGAAGATTACCGGTACTGTCGTCGTCATCTTGCTCGCCATTATTGCGGCCAATGTGGGCGTCATTCCTCACTCGGCTCCCGCATACGGATTCATTTTCAGTTACATCGTCCCAACGCTGATCCCCTTGTTTCTGTTTCAGGCAGATATCCGCCGACTGGCGCGAGAAGCGTCGCGAACAACTGCCGCCTTCCTCATTGCCACACTAGGCACCGTCGCAGGTGTCATTGTCGCGGCCATGCTCCTCGATTTAAGCCAGTTAGGGACGGCCTCCGAATTGGCTGCCGATCGTCGCGAGGCAGGCGTCGTCGGATTATTCGCTTCGACCTACATTGGCGGCTCGGTTAATTATGCAGCGCTCGGAGAGATCACAGGCTTGAGCGGTGACGCCTCATTCTTTTCTGCAGCCACCGCAGCAGACAACCTCTTCTCAGCCATATTTTTGAGCATCATCGGGCTGATTCCGGGTGCGCACTGGATTGCCAGCCGCTTCGCTGCGCACGGTGATAGCAGTGCGAGCAAAATGGCTGAGACGACGGTCACCGCATCAAGCATCAGTTACGCGCTTGCCGCATCCGCCGGTATTGTGGCCATCAGCGATTTACTGTGCTGGTGGCTGGACATTCATAGCTGGCGCTACGCCATAATGACTCTAATCACCGTTAGTCTCGCCACCGCGGTTCCGCAAATTCGTGACTGGTTTGCCGGCGCGTTTGAGGTGGGTGTTGCCCTTTCATTCACTTTTTTTGCCACCATCGCAGCCGGCGCCGATATCAGGGCAATGATCAGTGTTGCACCGTTACTCATTGTATTGGTGGCCATTCTTTTGAGCGTTCACCTTGCGGTAATCCTGATAGTAGGTCGCCAGTTTGGATTGACCATTCCGGAACTGCTGACAGCCAGCAACGCCGCTATTCTAGGAGCAACCACAGCCCCGGCCATGGCGGCAGCCAAAGGCTGGCATGATCAGGTCACGCCTGGCGTACTCGTCGGTGTTCTTGGTTATGCCCTCGGCACCTTTATTGGCACAGCACTTTTCCAAATTTGGTAAACGCCACTGAAATGGAATAAGGAGAGGACCTAAACTCGCGCTGGTCTTAAGTCCATAAAAATGCGTATGACGATTAGGCGTAACGGTACTGCAGACAATAATTCGCATGACAGACACTCCAGCTATTAATGACCCTAGCTTCTTTCCCGACCTGGACCCAATGTTCGAGTACTACCTGGTGGATAAGCCAAAGCTTACCTACGAGTCACCCGAGGATGGCCCGCTAACACGCGTCTTTGTGCGTGTCCTCGAGGGTTTTCTGGGTCGTCATGAAATGGAGGGGCATTACCAGGCGCTAAAAGCCCAAGATATCGACTCGAGGATGTTCTTCCGGGAAGCACTTAAGCTGACCAATATCACGCTTGATGGGGATACCAGCTCTCTTGCTGACATCCCTAAAGATCGCCCCGTTCTGTTCATAGCCAACCACCCGTTCGGTGTTATCGACGGCTTGATCATGTGCAATATGGCCTTGGACTGCGCGAATGACTTCCAGGTAGTTATCAACTCGTTACTCTGTCAGGACCGCGATTTGGTCCCACATTTTCTACCCATCGATTTCTCGGAAACCAAGGAGGCGGCGAAACGGAACGTTCGCTGCAAGCAGCTCGCGGGCGAGGCGCTCGCGAATGGCGTGCCACTGATTTTGTTCCCTTCCGGTCATGTATCTACAGCAGATGCGCCCGGGTTCGGTGATGTGGTTGATGCACCTTGGACCACGTTTATCGCCAAGCTGGTAATGCAGTATCAGCCCACGGTAGTTCCCGTCTTCTTCCACGGGCAGAACACACGACTGTTCCACGTAGCTTCAAATATTGCCGAGCCGTTTCGTATGGCCATGCATATGCGCGAGGCACTCAAGCGCTTCGGCACCACCGTCTCGCTGGATGTCGGTAAACATCACTCTCCCGAAGACTACAGCCATATTACGAGTCGTCAGGAGATGACAGCGCATTTCTATAATATTGTGCAGACGACGCGTCGCCCTCGCAATTGAGCTACCCCGACCTAAATAAGGACAAGCAGCGCAACCGCACCTAGCCAGAGTAGAAAGCTTCGCTCGAGCAGATGAAAGATGGCAGAGAGTCGGTCGTAGACAGACGAATCTCCCGGTAAGGTAACGGCGGCGTCTGTTGCATCCTCCAGAAAATCGCCCGTATCGACGTCTAGCGTCATGCCCGTGCCTGTGAGGTGCTCAATAGATTTATCGAAATCACCGAACACCAAGAAGCTCAGCACCAACAAGCGAGAGGGTAACCATTCAAGCAGCCGCATCAGAGAATCACTCAGGGGCGTCTTTGTCTCTTGTGTCAGATGCGCGAGGCGGTAGGCCACTGCGCCGACGGGACCTAAGAGTAAGAAGTAGATCACGGGGCCAAACCACCGCTGCAACGCCATCAAACTAAAAAACGAAGCCGCGACATCACCGAAGTCGTCAACATCATCAGCCGAGCTGTTACCGAAGGCAGACTTGATTACGATTGCCGCTCCCTCGTTGTCGCCAACGCGGACTCTCGCAAGAAACCGTTGCGTCAAGGTGGGGAAATCCTCACGGCCGAAGGCAAAAAACAGTGCCGCTGTTCCCAGCAAAAGCACCGCAGCGCCGCCGAAAACATCCTCTAACAAGATATAGAGAAGTGCGAACACGACCGATGGCGCAACAACAAGAATCAACGCCGAACGCGTTGACGAGCCTTCTTCTTCATCGCTGATCTGCGAGCGAAAGACGGAGAGAAAATCGGTGGAGTGCAGCGGCCCGCCCGGACCCATCAGCCAGTAAAGGCCGGTCGCCAGAATGAACGATAAAAACGCCAGATAACTCAAGCTAACTCCCCCTTAAATTACGCTAGCTGCGCGGCAGCAATTCAACCCCCAATCGGGTTTGTAATTCCTGCCAGTCAAAGCTCTCTCCCGGATCCGTTTTGCGCCCCGGTGCAATATCACTGTGTCCAACAATAGCATCCTCTTCAATGCCTGGATGCGCAATACGGCACTTTCGGATGATCTCCTCCAGCCGTGCGTACTGTTCCAGCGTATACAGATGGGTATCAGTACCCTCAAGTTCAATACCAAGGCTAAACTCATTGCATTTTTCACGATCACGCCATTGAGACACACCTGCATGCCACGCCATATCTTTTGTCGAGACAAACTGCATCACGTGACCGTCTCGACGAATCAAAAAATGCGCGGATACGCGAAGGTCAGCGATCTCCTCAAAATACGGATGCCCCTGCGAGTCGAGCGTATTTGTAAAGAGTTCCGCAATGTGAGACCCACCAAATTTGCCCGGGGGCAGCGATATGTTGTGGACCACGACTAGCTCAACCGTCGCGCCCGCAGGCCTCTCCCCGTAATTAGGCGATGGGATATGCTCGCAGCCCTGGAGCCAACCTTCAGAAATTTGACCGTATTTATTGTCGCTCACTTGAAAAACGTTGCTTCGGCTGTGTTTCAATACGGCATCATATCAGGCACCACTATCTATCAGACACAGCCAAATATCAGGCACTGCTATCCATCAAACACTTCTACCCATCAGGAATAACGACCAGGATATTGAAACGTGTTAACGCAAAGTGACATAGCGCCCATCGTAGCTCTCGCGCTAGCCGAAGATATCGGCAGCGGCGACATTACCGCGGGCTTAGTCGGCGCTGACGAGCAGGCGCTGGCGACTGTGATCACGCGGGAGTCAGGCGTCTTGTGTGGCATACAGTTTGTCGATGCAGTCTTCTCCGCCGTCGATGCATCGCTTGAGGTCATCTGGCAAAAGTCTGACGGTGACACACTCCTGCCCGATGACACGCTGTTTACGGTTTCGGGCGCCGCGCGCAGCATTTTGACAGCTGAGCGTGCCGCGCTGAATTTTCTACAAATGCTGTCAGGGACAGCCAGCTACAGTGCGAAACTCTCCTCACTGGTTGAAGGAACATCGACGCGCCTGCTAGATACACGAAAAACAATTCCCGGTTTCCGTATGGCACAGAAGTACGCTGTGACCTGCGGTGGCTGTCATAACCATCGCATCGGTTTATTCGACGCGTTCCTCATCAAGGAAAACCATATTGCGGCTTGCGGCGGTATTCGCGAGGCCATAGAAACTGCGCGCGTGAATGCGCCGGGAAAGCCGGTAGCGGTCGAGGTGGAAAGCTTGGATGAGCTGTCGCAAGCGTTGGACGCTGGCGCAGATCGCATCATGCTCGATAATTTCTCGCTGGATGACATGCGTCGGGCGGTGACTCTGAACAAGGGTCGAGCTGAGCTTGAGGCATCCGGCAATGTGACGGAGGCAACCCTTCGGGGTATTGCCGATACCGGCGTCGATTTCATATCGATTGGCGCGCTGACCAAAGTTGTCATGCCGCTAGACTTATCGATGCGACTGTCTTGATTCGACAGGTTTGAACACCCACTCAAGGATGTTGAGTATTAAGCCTCGAGGAAAGGCTCACGGCTAATCAATACACCGTTCTCATCGCCCGCAAGGTAGTCACCCTCGCTGACATTCACACCGCCTAACGTGAGAACAAGGCCTCGCTCGCCACGACCCAGTTTCTCGGTTTTCATGGGTGTGGTCCCGAGGGCCATGATACAAAAGTCGAAGGTGTTAATGACTTCGACATCGCGCGCAGCGCCAATAATCACCATGCCTGCCCAGCCATTATCCATCGCAGACTTAGCGACCAGATCACCCGTCAGCGCTTTGGCAAGCGAGCCACCACCATCGATGAGTAATACCCTGCCCTCACCAGGCTCAGCAACCGCCTCTTTGACTCGCGAGTTGTCCTCAAAGCAGGCAATAGTTGAAACAGGACCGAAGAGCGACGTGCGCAAACCGAACGCACAAAATTGAAATGGCAATACGCTCGCGTCCGGGTTCAGATCGGACAGATCAGGTGTACTCAGCATCGAAGCACCAACTACAGCCAATCGGCTGCGTACCCATCCAGCTGACTGACGGGCGATAAAATCGCGTCCGCGTGCGCACTGGCGCGAGGCATTAGGCGATGAAGATAGAACTCAGTCGTCGCGATTTTTCGCTGACAGAACAGCGTTTTCTCATCGCGAGCGAGCAAATCAATGGCCACGAGAGAACTCGCCGCTAGATGCCAACCGCCAAACAGGTAGCCGGTCTGCATCATGTAGTCGAACGACGCAGCCATCGCAGCGTTTTTATCGACTTTGAACATTTCCAAAATAGTTTGCGTGGACATCACATGTGCTGCGAGTGCATCAAACAAAGCCGTACCCATGGCTGCCAAGCGATCATCGCTAGAGCCAATCAGCGCATCGGCAACGCTGCGGATTTCATCGTATACAGTTTCCATCATGGCGCCACCGTCCCGGGCGAGCTTCCGATTAACAAGGTCAGCCGCTTGAATGCCGTTAGTGCCCTCGTAGATAGGCGTAATTCGCACGTCGCGGAAGAACTGCGCTGCACCGGTCTCCTCGACATAGCCCATACCGCCGTGAATCTGCACGCCGAGTGAGGTGACTTCCTGGCCGACTTCAGTCATCCAACCCTTAATCACTGGAATCATGAGATCGAGGCGTGACTTCCATTGACCACGCTCATCCGCTGGCGCGCCATGGGAGAGATCCATCGTGAGTGACTCAATGTAGGCAAGCGCACGCATAGCTTCATTGAGCGCACGCATCGTCATCAGCATCCGCTTCACATCTGCGTGCTCGATGATCGGTACACCTCCTTGAACCCGCTCGCGCGCATAGGCGACCGCCTTCTGATAGGCGCCCTCGCTGGCACCCAGCCCCTGAAGACCGACTTTCAGGCGCGCCTCGTTCATCATGGTGAACATGCACGCCAGCCCGTTGTTTTCCTCACCGACGAGATAGCCGATTGCTCCACCATTATCGCCGTAGGCCATGACACAGGTGGGGCTGCCATGAATACCGAGCTTATGCTCGACCGAAACGGGGTAGGCGTCATTTCGCTCACCGAGGCTTCCATCGTCATTCACCAGAAACTTGGGGACGATAAACAGCGAGATGCCTTTGCTTCCTGCAGGAGCATCGGGCAAACGGGCGAGCACCAAGTGAATAATATTTTCAGTGGCGTCATGATCTCCCCAGGTGATATAGATCTTCTGCCCGAAAATCTTGTAATGATCGCCGTGACGCTCCGCACGGGTTTTCATGGGACCCAGATCGGAGCCAGCACCAGACTCGGTGAGGTTCATGGTGCCTGACCAGATGCCCGCGTTGATATTAGGTAGGTACTTATCCTTGAGCTCGGGACTTGCATGCGCTGAAATCGCAAGCGCAGCACCGGTACTCAAAAAGGGCTCCAGCGCGAACGCCATATCGGCTGAATTCCACATTTCACAGGCGGCCGTACCGTAGAGCTCTGGTAGCCCTTGGCCTCCATGAGATGCCTCAGCCGAAATACCTACCCAACCACCTTCGCCAAGTGCTTTGATGGCATCGCCGTAGCCCGGAGGAATGGTCACAGCACCGTCTGAACAGCGCGATGGTTGCTGGTCACCGACGCGACGTAGCGGTGAAACCATGTCCGCGGCTAGCTTACCTGCCTCTTCAAGAAGCGCCGTGGTCAAATCCGTACCCACGTCCAAGCCCTCAAAGCGCGGCAAATTTCCCAGTCGCTCACCCGCCCGACAGACGTCGTCGATCAGAAACTGCATATCATCTAACGGTGCGTTGTACATAAGCCCTCCAAAACGTGTCGCTATTGTAGCTGTTCATCCGTTCAGACCAAGAATTTCTATTCTTCGCCCTAGAAGATGTATTATTCATACGATGAATAGTACGCCCCTTAGGAGAACCCCCTAAATGAGTCGCCTTGGTCGCGTTGATTTAAACCTCCTCGTCTACCTCGATGCGCTGCTTCGCGAGCGCAACGTCACACAAGCAGCGCATAGTCTCGGTCTTTCTCAGCCCGCCATGAGTAACGGGCTCAAACGATTGCGTGAGGTCTTTAACGATCCGCTCCTTATTCGAACCTCCGATGGCATGACACCAACCGCAAAGGCGGAAGAGCTGGAGCCTCAGTTACGCGAGATTCTGACGAATGTCGACCGCGCACTGCAGCCCACCGAAGAGTTTGTCCCCCAGACTGAGAATCGTGTGGTTCGACTGATGGCCAGTGACTACGCCGAGTCAACCTTGCTCCCCTACGTACTGAAAGAGTTGCGTGAGCAAGCGCCCGGCATCACTCTCGATATCATGAACCCCTCGGACGTCAGCTTTCTCGACGTAGAGCGAGGCAAAGTCGATTTGGTGATTAACCGATTTGCCCAGATGCCACAGTCGTTCCACCAAATCACGTTGTGGCAGGACACCTTCTCCTGCCTGTTAAGCCCCGAGAACCCCATTCTTGAGGAGTTCACGCTCGATAACTATCTTGCTGCAGATCACATTTGGGTCAGTAAGACCGGGATGGGCGTCGGAGTCGGTGTAAACCCCGATGATGTTCAGCGCCTCGGCTGGGTTGACTCGACCCTCGGGGAGCTTGGTAAAAAGCGCCGTATCCGCGTATTCACTCGTCACTACCAAGCAGCTATGACCCTGGCTGAGCAAAACGATCTCATCGTCACACTACCCACACGAGCCACCCAGTTGAAACGCGATAATCCGCGGGTGGTTGTGCGCGATGTCCCCTTCTACATTCCGCCACTGGAGCTCAAAATGGCATGGAGCCCCTTGTTACAGCACAATCCGGGGCACCGTTGGATTCGGCAGCTCATCACCAAGATAGCGCGCTCCATCTAGTGTCATAACGGACGCTGATACTGCATAACGACAGTCGGGTGCGGCGAGATAGACCATAGGTTTAGTGAATGAGCGATACGATTCAGTTAAAAAGCGAATACGAGGGAGCTGAGGTCTTCTCGAGCGAACCTCTGGTAGCTGTTCGCAATGACGTTATCTCGCCCATGGAGTGTGCCTACCTGATTGAACTTGCCAAACCGCATATCAAACGCGCAGGCGTGGTATTAGACGAGGGTTTCAAACCCAGTAAGGGTCGAACCGGCTCAAACCATTGGCTCAAGTACGATGAAGACGATGTAGTTAAATCGATTGGCCAGCGAATCGCCGATATCGTTGGGCTGCCACTGGAAAACGCCGAATCGATGCAAATCATCCACTACGGCCCCGAGCAGGAATACCGACCACACTTCGACGCCTTCAACCTCTCACTCGCTCGAGGACAAAAAGCGGCTCAGTGGGGGGGGCAGCGTCTGCTTACCGCCTTGGTTTACCTAAACAAAGTTGAGGGTGGCGGTGCGACGCAGTTTCCGAAATTGGGTATTACCGTTCCTGCCTCTCCCGGACGTATGGTGATCTTTCACAACACCACGGAAGACATCAGTGGCCCCCACCCGCTCAGCCTACACGCCGGCATGCCGGTGGAGGCGGGCGAAAAATGGGCGTTCAACCTGTGGTTCCGTCACCACGACACCCGGGAAATGTTCGACAAAGACAAAGCGCTACCATCAGTCGCCTTTGATGCGATAACCAGCGCAGTGTCCGGTAGTGATACTACAGCCACACAAGCGGCTAGCGAAGGCCGTGACGCCCCTGTCAGTGAAGCAATCACACCAACACGATCAGACGCTGTCGACAACGTCGTATCAATTCAAGGCGAGAGCATCAGAGTACTGGCTAACCGGGCTGACGTGTTATGGCAGATAGCCGTCAAAACACTGAAAGCGCGCGACAACCAGTTCCCCGCTGTTCACTTGAGCTACTGGGATAGCTACGGTAATAAGCCTCAACCGTCCGCACCCAGTGGGTGGTCGGGTCCACGTTTTAAAACGGTGGATCGAAGCGTTCTAAACCCGCTGTCCGATGCCGGTAAGGTCGCTGCAAAAATGACTGAACTCGGTTTCGCTAATCGCGTACCCAAGACCTACGCCTCGATTCAGGATGCTCTCATCGAGCAGCCCAAGGCTGATGATCTTTGGTTTATTCGCAGTCAGTTCCGCGGGGCAAACGACAAGACGCTCTGCCTACCTACGTCCATCTTGGCGGCGGCTACGGTTCCCAGCGGACATCTCTTACAAAAAGCTGTGGATGGACTCGCGCTCATCGATCAGCACAAATTTACGGCCCGCTTCTACCTCGTTGCCGTGAGTGGTCAGTTGATGTGCTACGAAGACAGCGTCGTCTTTATTCACGGTGCGGCCTATGCGCCCAATGATGCTAATCATGCATCGCAGGTGGATAACCGAGGCTACCGAGATGCGGGCTCCCACATCGAGTTAGTCTCCGGCAGCCAAACACCGCATGCGGGACCCCTTGCCAAGGCAGCTCAAACACTCGCTGCGGATATGACCGAGTTATTGGACGAGGTGCGCCAGGCGTCTATCGCAGGAGCTTCTGAAGAGAAGGCATTTGCGGTACTTGCACTCGATACAGTGCTTACAAAGTCGGGGGACCTCAAGCTCCTGCGCATCCACACCTTCCCCAACTTCATTACCACAGCGCGAATAGACGCCGATGTTCACGTCCCCCTCTTCGAGGACGTCCTGCGCGTCATGGCAGGCATACCTAGCCGTAAGTTGGCGACTATCACCAATTAAAATTATTTTATGTACCACCATCATTATTTTTAATGGTGGTCATAAATCAGTCCGCTTCCACTCGACGTAACAACCAAACGAAAATGGTGGTTCGTTAAAATGTCGAGTTAATTGGGAGCACATCATGGCAGAACGTATCAAATGCGCGGGACTTCAGGTCGATCCGGAGATTCACGCACTCCTTGAGAACGAGATACTGCCTGACACGGGCCTAGAGGCTACTGCCTTTTGGAAGGCCCTGGCGGATATCGTCAAAGCCTTCACGCCTCGAAATCGTGAGCTTCTCGCCGTACGCGATGACATGCAGGCCAAGATCAACGCTTGGCATAAAGCGAACCCTGGCGCCGATTATGACCGAGCGGCCTACAAAGCCATGCTTGAAAGCATTGGCTACCTATTACCCCAGCCTGCCGCTTTCAAAATCACTACTCAAAACGTGGATCCCGAAATTGCAGAGATTGCAGGACCACAGCTTGTTGTTCCTGTGATGAACGCCCGCTACGCGCTCAACGCAGCCAACGCACGCTGGGGCTCTCTCTACGATGCACTGTATGGCACCGATGTCATTTCCGAGGAAGGGGGCGCTGTCCGGGCTGGCGCTTACAACCCAGTTCGTGGTCACAAGGTCATCGAGTGGGCACGTGACTTTCTTGATGCACACTTCCCACTCAACCAGGGCAGTCACAAGCAAGCCGCTCACTACACCATCATTGATGGCGATCTACTGATCAATCAGATTGATGGCAGCTTGAGTATGCTCGCCGCACCCGATCAGTTCGTTGGCTTTACGGGTGACGCAGGTGATCCCTCCGGTGTGCTGCTGAAGCACAATGGCCTCCACGCTGAGATACAAATCGACCGTGAGCACTCGGTAGGCAGCACTGATGCCGCTGGCATCAAAGACATTTGCCTTGAATCGGCCCTTACCACTATTCAGGACTGTGAAGACTCGGTCGCAGCAGTCGATGCCGAAGACAAAGCCGTTGTTTACCGCAACTGGCTGGGTTTGATGCGTGGCGATTTGAGCGAGAGCTTCAAAAAAGGGGGCCAAACATTGACACGAAGCCTCAGTGCCGACCGAGAGTTCACGTCACGCAGCGGTGAAGGCCTCAGCCTACCGGGTCGGAGCCTCATGTTCGTGCGCAACGTTGGACATTTGATGACTAACCCCGCCATCTTGGATGCTGAGGGTAATGAGATCTTTGAAGGCATAATGGATGCGCTGTTTACCACAGCTTGCTCGCTTCATGACCTCAGGGGCGCCAGCAAAGGTGGCAACTCGCGAACCGGCTCGATGTATATCGTGAAGCCAAAGATGCATGGACCCGATGAAGTCAGTATGACGGTCGACCTGTTTGCCGCGGTTGAGGATGCCTTTGGCCTGCCACGTAACACAATCAAAGTCGGCATCATGGATGAGGAACGGCGCACGACCGTGAACCTCGCAGAATGCATTCGCCGCGCCTGCGAGCGTGTGGTCTTCATTAACACCGGATTCCTCGATCGCACCGGTGACGAAATCCATACCAGCATGGAAGCAGGTCCCATGGTGGCTAAGACCGCCATGAAAGGCGAGCTATGGATTAATGCCTACGAGGATTGGAACGTCGACACCGGCCTTAACTGCGGGCTCCGCGGTAAGGCGCAGATCGGTAAAGGCATGTGGGCCATGCCCGACCTTATGCAAGCTATGATTGATACTAAGCTGGGTCATCCCAAAGCCGGCGCCAACTGTGCTTGGGTACCCTCACCCACCGCAGCGACACTTCACGCGACACACTATCACGATGTCTCTGTAAGCGAGATTCAAGCCGGGCTCGAGGGAACCCAGCGCCGTAGCGTCGATGACATACTCACTATTCCATTGGGCGACTGCAGCAGGTTATCGGCTGAGGAAATCCAGCGCGAGCTCGATAATAATGTGCAAGGCATGCTGGGCTATGTGGTTCGCTGGGTCGACCAAGGCGTGGGCTGCTCGAAGGTACCCGACATCAACAATGTGGGGCTCATGGAAGACAGAGCGACACTTAGAATCTCTAGCCAGCACATTGCCAACTGGTTACATCACGGCGTGATCACCGACGGTCAGTTCAAGGAATCCATGCTGAAGATGGCGGGAGTGGTCGATGGCCAGAACGCGGCCGATCCGAATTATGAGCCGATGGTGGTTGGTGATCAGCCGAAGGGTAATGCGTTTGATACGGCTTGGAAGTTAGTTAATGACGGGGCTGTAGAGCCCAGCGGATACACCGAGCCGAGTCTTCATGAGGCCCGATTACAAAACAAATCATAACGGCAATACTCGAAGACCAGAGCCCTCCGGTAATGTAGTATCAGGTAATGGATCCGCTCGAAGAATTTATCCGAGCCCAACCGGGCTTGAGCATCTCCCTCACTGTCCTAGGGCTTGTTGTCGGTAGCTTTCTCAATGTGGTCATTTACCGGCTTCCAAAAATGATGGAAGCACAGTGGCAGCGAGATTATGCCGAATTCAGTGATGAAGTAACTGAAGCGTCGGGCAAGCTATCACTCGCTTTCCCTGGATCGCGCTGCCCACATTGCGATGCGGAGATAAAGCCAGCTCAGAATATTCCCCTACTCAGTTACCTGGCATTGGGTCGAAAGTGCGCCGCCTGTAAAGCGCCGATTTCGGTTCGCTATCCAATAGTCGAGGCAATTACAGCTATGCTTTGGGTGCTATGCGGTCTCCAGTTTGGCGTGAGTAACTCCTTGGCAGGCGCCATGCTCCTCACTGCTGCTCTTGTTGTACTGACCACGATTGATCTCGATCATCAACTGCTCCCCGATAGCCTCACATTACCCCTAGTTTGGATAGGCCTACTACTCAATACTGATAATACCTTTGCATCGCTTGAAAGCGCTGTCCTCGGTGCCGTCTTTGGCTATCTATGCCTCTGGATCGTCTTTTGGCTTTTCAAAATCGTCACCGGCAAAGACGGCATGGGTCATGGTGACTTCAAGTTACTCGCTGCATTGGGTGCGTGGTTCGGTTTGGCCGCCTTGCCTACCATCCTTTTACTGTCTTCGGTCGTTGGTGCGGTCTTTGGCATTGCTCTGATATTAACGGGTAAGCAGGACCGCGAAACACCCATGCCATTTGGACCCTTCCTCGCGGGCGCAGGGCTCATTCATTTGTTTTACCCCAATGTGCTTCTTACTTGGGTGACGGGAACCTAACAGCATGTTCGTGGTAGGCATCACAGGAGGCATTGGTAGCGGCAAGTCTGCGGTTACTGATCATCTCGAAACATTAGGTATCACCGTCGTCGACGCCGATAAGGTTGCACGTGTGGTGGTAGAGCCGGGCACTCCCGGGCTTACCGCCATTGCCGAGCACTTTGGTACGGGCCTACTGCTTGCCGACGGCGGTCTTGATCGCGCCGCGCTGCGAAAAATTGTCTTTGACAATCCCGACGAGCGAAAAGTGCTTGAAGGCATTACTCACCCTCGCATCCGCAACGAGATCGCAAGACAGCTCAGTGAAGCGAACTCTCCTTATGTGGTTCTTTCCTCTCCGCTTTTGTTAGAGAGTGGCCAGAACACATTCGCGAACTATGTCGTTGTCGTTGATGTACCTGAAGAAGTGCAATTAAGACGAACCATGGCACGCGACGACAACAGCGAAGCACTAGTAAAACAAATTATGGCGGCGCAGCTCGATCGGCAGACACGCCTAGCGCGGGCGGATACGTCGATTACGAATGATACGACTCTAGAAGCGCTTTATGAGCGTGTTAGAGCACTACACGAAGACTTACTGGAAAGAGCAGCAGTGGCATCAGGCGAGTAGTACTTTTACTCGCGACATAATCTCCGCGTTCGCCTCAGGCACCTCAAACTCATCGAGCGAGCCGGAATCCACCCACGCCAAGGGTTGCCCTTCTGCACCATGCGGCTCACCGTTCCAGTCTTTCACTTGATGCACATCGAGCAGGACCTGCTTTTCCCCGTAGTCATGGCTCACCGTCATTAGCGGAACCGTCTCACCAATGCGAGTACCAAGTTCCTCTTCAAGCTCACGTGCCAGAGCGGTGTGAACGGACTCCCCCGTTTCAACTTTGCCTCCCGGAAACTCCCAGTAGCCGGCGAGATGGCTACCTTTCAGGCGCCGAGTAAGAAGCACGCAGCCTCCCGAATCAATCAGTACACCGACCGCCACATGAATGCGACTTGCCATCAGGTCCGGTACTCAGCGTTTATCTTGACGTAGCCGTAGGAAAAGTCAGTCGTCCAGATCGTCGCGGTCTCATTGCCGCGGGCCAGATCAATGGCGATCAGTAGATCCTCGGGAGCCATGGCAGCGACACCTGCCTGCTCGGAATAACTCTCGGCGCGGGCACCGTTCTCGGCAATTAGCACGCCATTGATGGACAGAGAAACTGCGTCAACGTTCAGATCCTCTAGCCCAGCACGTCCAATGGCTGCGAGGATACGTCCCCAGTTAGGGTCCGAAGCAAAAAGCGCGGTCTTCACCAAGGGAGAATGCGCGACCGTTCGTGCTACAGAATCCGCCTCGGCGACGCTTGTAGCGCCTGAGACCTCAATGGCAACAAACTTCGTTGCACCCTCACCGTCTCGCACAATGTCCTGTGCTAACTCCCTTGCCAGAGCAGTCAAGGCCGATTGAAAGGCGTGCGCCGTATCTGTCGTAGTCGGAGAAATAACAACATCAGACCGACCTGTCGCTGTTAGGGTTACTGCGTCATTTGTGCTGGTATCACCATCGACAGTGATGCGGTTAAAGCTCAGATTGACCGCGGCACGCAACATGCCATCCAGCATCACGGGTGGGATGGATGCATCTGTTGCGATGAACCCCAGCATGGTTGCCATATTGGGCTGAATCATCCCCGAGCCCTTACTCATCCCCACGATCCGACAAGATTGGCCATTCACCTCAACCGTTTTGGCGCGTAGCTTTGGCCGCGTATCGGTGGTCATGATTGCTCGGGCAGCGCGTGTCCAATTAGCCTCTGACAAGTCGGCGATGGCCTCGGGCAAAGCAGTTTCAATCTTTTTTACTGGCAGTAACTCACCAATCATACCGGTCGAGAAAGGGAGCACGCGATTGGGGGCGTCATTCGTCAGGTTGGCGACCGCTGCGCAGCTTGCCTCACAAGCATCCATGCCGAGCTTGCCCGTACCGGCGTTGGCATTACCAGAGTTGATGAGGATGTAACGCGCATCCTGACTGGCCTTATTGCGCTCTGCGACCACTACGGGTGCCGCGCGAAACGCATTCAAGGTAAAGACCGCCGCCGTCGAACTTCCCTCGGCGATCTCAATCAGCGTCAGATCATCACGGCCTTCATATTTGATGCCCGCTTGCGCAACCCCAAGCCGAAAGCCAGAGATAGAAAACTCGCTCATACTTAGTTAAGCGCTCCGCAACACTGCTTGTACTTCTTGCCACTGCCACAGGGACACGGATCATTACGCCCCACCTTTGGAGCATCGCGCACCATCGGTTGTTGCGGCGCTTCGGCCTGCTGGCTTGATTCCTGCTCAGCCTCAGGCAATGCCGAAGCCTGCGGGTGCTGGAAGGCTAATTGCTGCAGCTCCGCTTCTTTGCGACGCTTTTGCTCAATCAGCTCTGCCTCGTCCTGTCGCTTGATCTGAAGGTGGCTCAGGATACGAACCACCTCTTGCTTTAAGCGCTCGAGCAACGCCTCGAATAACTCGAAGGCCTCGCGCTTGTACTCCTGCTTGGGGTTCTTGTTGGCGTAGGCGCGCAAGTGAATGCCCTGTCGGAGCTGATCCATGGTTTGGAGATGTTCCTTCCAGAGTCCATCCAGCACCTGCAGCATGACCTGCTTTTCAATCTGACGCATGGCATCGCCAATGAGTGAGCCCTTCTCGTCATAGGTTGATTGCACTGACCCAATAATTCGTTCGCGTAACGTCTCCTCATGAAGGTTGGTGTCTTCCTCCAACCAGCTAGCCACAGGAAGCTCCTGCGCAAACTCGGTTTTGAGATACTGCTCAAGTCCTGCGATGTCCCACTGCTCCTCAACGCTCATCGGCGGAATGAAGCGATCAATACCAACATGAATCACGTCCGCGCGGATATTGGTGATCATCTCCGCAACATCCTCTTCATCCAGCAATTGATCACGCTGCGAATATATAATCTGGCGCTGATCGTTCGAAACATCGTCATACTCGAGCAACTGCTTTCGAATATCGAAGTTGCGTCCCTCAACCTTACGCTGTGCACGCTCGATCGAGTTGGTCACCATCCCACTCTCGATAGCTTCACCCCGCTCCATGCCGACCTTTTGCATGATGCCGGCCATGTTGCCCATGAAGATGCGCATCAAGTTGTCGTCGAGTGATATGTAAAACCGCGATGCACCAGGATCACCCTGACGCCCTGCACGACCGCGGAGCTGATTATCAATCCGGCGTGACTCGTGACGCTCGGTACCCACAATATGAAGACCACCGGCATCGAGTACGGTTTGATGACGTTCTTCCCATGCCGCACGCGCTGCTTGCTGCGTCGCCTCGTCGTCGAGCCCTGCAAGCTCGGCCTCAAGGTTGCCACCGAGCACAATATCTGTACCACGACCCGCCATATTGGTAGCAATGGTGACGACGCCCGGCCGCCCCGCCTGGGCAATAATCTCCGCTTCCTGCTCGTGGTACTTCGCATTCAGCACCTTATGCTCAATACCTGCCTGCTTGAAGTACTCCGAGAGCTCCTCAGAGGTCTCAACCGAGGCTGTCCCCACCAAAACGGGTGCCTTATTCTCAATAATGCGCCGGGTTTCTTCGACGATCGCCTCGAGCTTTTCCTCCTTCGACATGAAGACGAGGTCGTTCATGTCCTTACGTTTCATCGGTATATTAGTCGGGATAACCACACACTCGAGGCCATAAATTTGGCGGAACTCGAAGGCTTCAGTATCCGCCGTACCCGTCATACCACTCAGCTTATCGTAGAGGCGGAAGTAATTCTGGAAAGTAGTCGAGGCCATAGTCTGGCTCTCGGCCTGAATGTTCACGTTTTCCTTGGCTTCGATGGCCTGATGAAGGCCCTCTGACAAACGACGTCCCGGCATGGTACGACCGGTATGCTCGTCAATCAAAACCACCTGGCCGTTTTGTACGATGTACTCAACGTTGCGGTTAAACAGATTGTGAGCGCGAAGCGCGGCGTTGACGTGGTGTAACAAGCCCAGGTTCTTTGACGCATAGAGCGAATCATCGGCTGCAAGCAGACCCTCATCGATCAACATGGTCTCGATCTGCTCGTGACCATCTTCGGTCAGTTCGACCGTTCGCTGTTTCTCGTCGATAATAAAATCACCATCCTCGGCTTCTTCGCCACTGCGAGGCGAGAGCTTTGGGATGAGCTTATTGATCTTGCGATAGAGCTCAGAGCTATCCTCAGCTGCACCAGAGATGATCAGCGGCGTCCGCGCTTCATCGATGAGAATCGAGTCCACCTCGTCAACAATGGCAAAAACCAGTTGCCCCTGCATCTTATCCGCCATGCTGAAGGCCATATTATCGCGAAGATAATCAAAGCCGAACTCGTTGTTAGTGCCGTAGACAATATCGGCCGTGTAAGCGGTGCGCTTCTCTTCTTGCGACTGGCCTGCCTTAACAACACCGACCTCAAGACCAAGGAAGTTATATAGCTTGCCCATCCACGCCGCATCGCGAGACGCGAGGTAATCGTTAACGGTAATCAGATGAACACTGTTGCCAGATAAAGCATTGAGATACGCGGGTAGCGTGGCAACCAGCGTCTTACCTTCACCGGTTCGCATCTCTGCAACATTGCCCTCGTGAAGCACAACACCGCCGATTAACTGAACGTCAAAATGGCGCATGCCCATGGCGCGGACGCCACCCTCACGCACGACAGCGAATGCCTCTGGCAGGAGGTCATCGAGTGATTCGCCTGCTTGGTAGCGGTCGCGAAACTCCTGAGTCTTTGCTTGTAATGCGTCGTTGTCGAGCGCCTGCATGTCTTCTTCAAGCGCGTTGATCTTTTTGACTGTTTTCTTGATCCGTCGCAGAACACGATCGTTTCGCGAGCCGAATATCATCATCAGCGGATTTGCCATGGTGTTTCCAATACTAAGTGTTAGGGTCTTGCGCAGTCTGCGCCTTCAATGGAATTGGTGAACATCACCGGAGATCATGAGCGACCTTAGTTAGGCGTGCGCCGTAAATAACTGGCAGGGTCGACCGGACGGCCATTTTTGTGAACTTCAAAGTGAACGTGCGGGCCGGTAGAACGGCCACTGTTCCCCATGAGGGCAACAACGTCGCCGCGACGCACCATATCGCCCACTTTGACGAGATTCTCTTGGTTGTGTGCATAACGAGTAATGACACCATCACCATGCGCAACTTCAACCATCTTGCCGTAACCGTAGCGTTCACCGCTCCAGCTAACGACGCCGCTAGCGACAGCAACAATATCTGAGCCTGCCTTACCAGCAAAATCGACGCCCTCGTGCCATGCCTTCTTGCCACTGAATGGATCAATTCGCGTTCCGTAACGCGACGACAGCCAGCCCGACAAAATAGGGCGACCCGACGGCGTCGCATCGCTTTTAACCTGTTCGCCCTGGATAAGCTCAGACAAGATGTCTAGCTGTACTTCGCGATCGTCAAGCGCGGTACTCAAGGCAAAGAGTTCACCTTCCAGCGCCGGAATAAGCTCACGCGCGTCTTCCTGCGAGGTCATCAACGGACCACCGAGAGCAGGCGCCATATCAAAGTTGAACTCGCCGGGCTCGAGCCCTGCGCTTTGAGTCAGGTTCATGCCGACAGCGTCGAGACGTGTTACCCGACTCTGCAGCTCAGCAAGCAGCAGTGTCATGGACTCTAGTCGACGCTCGGCTTCTACGGCCATATCCGCCAGCGCTTCGGCGCGCTCTCGCGCTTCCTCAGCCGCCAGAGTTTCCTCCGCGGCTTGCGCTCTCGCCACACCTTTCTTCATGCCGAACTCATAACTGAGCCCCGCCAGGGAGACTGGCAATCCAATCAAAAACGTCGAGACAACCACGCGCGTCCACCGGCCGATTTCGACGGTTTTCGAGGGTCCCTCATTGTTGATCAGAATGAATTTCACAGGTGATGCGAAGGTTTTTTTAAGATCGCGCCACTATGCCAGAGTTACAGTCCCTGTGAAAGCGCAGATGTGATGACTGTGAACTACCGCGCGATTAAGCGGGAGCGTAGGTAAGGAACGGCTGCTGGTATGAAATTGGCGCGTCTTCGATGTCTTCGAAGGTCACCATTTCCCAAGCTTCTTTGTCCGCAATGAGCGTGCGCAAGGCCAGGTTGTTAAGCGCATGGCCTGACTTGAAGGCGCGGTATTCACCAATGAGGCTGTAACCGAGGAGATACAGATCACCAATCGCATCGAGCACCTTGTGTTTCACGAACTCATCATCATACCGTAGGCCGCCATTATTAAGGACCTTGTAGTCATCGATGACAATCGCGTTATCCATGCTACCGCCGCGGGCAAGACCTTTTGATCGCAAGTACTCGATCTCTTCCACGAAGCCAAAGGTACGTGCACGACTGACCTCTCGGACGAAGGACGTCGTTGAGAAATCAATTTCTGCGCTCGCAGCGCGGTGCTTGAAGACCGGGTGATCAAAATCGATCCCAAAGGAAATTTTGAAGCCTTCCATCGGTAGGAAAGTCGCTTTCTTGTCACCGTCAGTGACGGTGACCTCTCGCTTCACGCGAATAAACTTCTTAGGCGCGTGTTGCTCGATAATACCGGCGCTCTGAAGCAGGAAAACAAAGGGAGCCGCGCTACCGTCCATGATGGGGATTTCAGGCGCGGTCACATCCACATACGCATTATCGACACCCAAGCCAGCCATGGCAGACAGAAGGTGTTCGATCGTGGAGACGCGGGCCTCTCCATGGATGAGACACGTCGACAACGTCGTCTCACCGACCAGGTCAGCGCGAGCGGGGATCTCGGCTACGGGGATCAGGTCAGTGCGACGAAATACTATACCCGTGTCCACGGGCGCGGGTGAAAGTGTAAGTAATACCTTCTCACCTGTGTGCAAGCCGACGCCTGTCGCCGTGATCGAATTTCGCAATGTTCGTTGTCGTATCATTCCTTTGCCTTTTTCAGAGGGCAGTCACCTGGAGAGCATATCGCTCTCTGCCGGTCGTCTTGCCATCCAGCTCAATCAGCCTGGCGACGCAAAAACGCAGGAATATCGAAATATCCCTCTTCGCTGCTTTCCTCTACCGCAACCGCTTGACCCCCGGTAGCAACCCGTTGGCGTTTCGCGGGGGGCAGATCATACCCTTCATAAGCAGGTTTCGTCGATGCTGCTGCACGCATTGGCGCGACGGCCTCCACCTTTTTCAAACCAGGACGGCTTTGCTCAACGCCCAAGCCTGTCGCGACCACAGTCACTTTTAGCTCGTCCGTCATTGTCGGATCGATAACGGTTCCAACAACAACTGTCGCATCGTCGCAGGCAATCTCTTCAATCGCCTCACCCACCTCTGAGAACTCACCCAGTGACAAGTCGAGCCCCGCTGTGATGTTTACCAGCAGGCCCTTGGCACCGCTCAGATCAATGTCGTCCAAAAGCGGGCTGTTGATGGCTCGCTCAGCGGCTTCGCGCGCCCGACGCTCGCCGGTGGCCGTGCCAGTACCCATCATGGCAGAACCCATTTCCGACATAACGGTTTTCACATCCGCGAAGTCGACGTTGATCATGCCGGGACGGATGATGAGATCCGCAATACCTTGGACAGCGCCAAACAACACGTCGTTGGCCTCTTTGAACGCATCGAGCAAGCTTGTGCTCTTACCCATGACCTCGAGAAGCTTCTCGTTAGGTACCGTGATAAGGGAATCGACGTGCTGTTCCAACTCCTTCAGGCCTTCTTCAGCAATCGACAGACGCTTCCGCCCCTCAAAACTGAAGGGGCGTGTCACAACGGCCACCGTCAGAATACCCATGTCACGCGCTACTTCAGCGACAATCGGTGCTCCACCAGTACCTGTGCCACCACCCATGCCAGCGGTAACAAATACCATATCGGCGCCGTGCAATGCCTCGGCAATACGATCGCGATCCTCCAGGGCGGCCGCGCGGCCAATCTCTGGATTTGCGCCTGCGCCCAGACCCTTGGTAATCGAATTACCTAACTGCAGCACCGTCTTAGAGTCGATATCTGCCAACGCCTGTGAATCAGTATTCGCACAGATGAAATCGACACCCTCGATGTCGTGCTCAATCATGTGACGGACTGCGTTACCACCGCCGCCGCCAACACCGATCACTTTGATAACCGCGTTTTGCGGTGCGTTGTCTACTAGTTCAAACATAGTCTTTCTCCCCGTTTGAAAGTGTCCGGTTTCCCGGTTTTCCCCTATAAATCAAAAGTTGCTGCCAAACCAATTGCGCAACCCACCCAGCATGCTGTTGGCCTTCTGACGGCCCGCCGCGAGCAGCGCGCCCTCATGAAGTTCTTTTGCACCCGACAACAACAGCCCAACAGCCGTTGCATAAATCGGGTTTCGAATAATGTCGTGCATGCCCCGTGTGTACTGAGGCGCACCCACACGCACCGGCATGTGGAAAATTTCTTCCGCGAGCTCTACGGCGCCCTCCATCTTTGAGGTACCCCCCGTCAACACGACGCCTGCTGGTATCAGCTCCTCAAAGCCTGAGCGGCGGATTTCTCCCTGAATCAAGGTAAAGAGTTCGTCGTAACGTGGCTCGACCACTTCAGCTAATGACTGACGCGACAGGTCGCGTGGCGGCCGATCACCGACGCTGGGCACCTTGATAGTCTCGTCGGGGCCCGTGAGCTGTGCTAGCGCACACGCATATCGGATTTTGATTTCCTCTGCGTGTTGCGTTGGTGTTCGAAGCGCCATCGCGATGTCACTGGTGACCTGATCACCCGCAATCGGGATCACACCGGTGTGTCGAATCGAGCCCTCGGTGAAAATCGCGATATCAGAGGTACCGCCACCAATATCGACCATGCATACCCCGAGATCGCGCTCATCATCGGTGATGACGGAATAGCTCGACGCCAACTGCTCGAGAACGATGGCATCTACTTCTAAACCACATCGCTGAACGCACTTCTCAATGTTTTGTGCCGCTGTTTCTGCGCAGGTCACCAAATGCACTTTCGCCTCCAGGCGAACACCTGACATTCCGAGCGGCTCCTTGATGCCACCCTGGTTATCAATCACATATTCTTGTGGAAGCACGTGCAGGATTTTTTGATCCGCAGGGATGGCCACTGCCTGCGCCGCATCAATGACGCGATCGACGTCGGCACGCTCCACCTCTCGATCCTTGATGGCAACAATACCGTGGGAATTCATCGATCGGATGTGATTGCCCGCGATGCCGACATAGACGGAGTGAATCTGACAGCCCGCCATCAACTCAGCTTCTTCCACCGCTCGCTGAATGGCGTTAACCGTTGATTCGATATTGACGACAACGCCCTTCTTCAAGCCTTTCGAAGGGTGCGATCCGATACCAACGATATCGATGGTGCCATCGGTATCGATTTCACCAACCACAGCAACAACCTTGGACGTTCCTATATCCAATCCGACGATCATTCGCTTTTCTTCACTTGCTGCCATTACCGACCTCCCTGCTCCCGCGCCACTGTGGTCACTGCAAAACTCTGTTCCCGACGCAAAACCGCTGCGCCACGCTCATAACGAAAATCAATCCGTACAATCGAATTCGCGGAATCCTCACTTTCGAGTAGGGCAACGAAACGACGCACGCGCTGTGCGAAATCCTTATCGCCAAATTGCACCTCGGTGCCGTCACTTAGCTCGGCACTCACCTGACCCAGACGGTCCTCATTCAGTGCGGCCGCTGCCAGGCCGTGCGGCATCAGCAACATTTGGAATAATTTGAAATGCTCGATCAGCACCGGGGGCTTGTTCTGATCGCTCCAGAGCATGGGTAGCTCTGCGTATCGCGTCATCAATTCACCGTCGAAAATGAAACCGTGTTGATTGATGTAAGCGGCGTCGCCCCAGCGAGCAATTGGCTGCTGCTCTGTCACGTGAACTCTGATCGTTCCTGGCCACTCCCTGCGCACATTGGCGTCATACACCCAGGGTAATGACTCAATTTCCTCTCGAATAGCTGTAAGATCAGTTAGCAGGAATCCGTTCTCTACTTGAGGTGCGATGACGCTCTCAAGATCTTGTCGATTGACATGGCGCATCTCGCCCGTAATCGCAATCGCCTCAACCGGCATATCGGTCGCAAGCTTAGTGGCAAAACCTAGAAGCCCCGCCATGGCAACGAGTGAGACGGCAGTCATAATGCGCTTCACGCTGCGTACAAAACGGTGCCATCGAGTGACAGTAAGTACTTTCTGAGCTCGTGAGACATCACGCGCCATAACGCACCTCCATCGACCCAAGGTAGATTTCTTTAAGTAAGTCGGTAAATGACATTCCGGCAGCCGCAGCAGCCTTCGGTACCAAGCTATGCTCGGTCATGCCCGGAACAGTATTGACCTCGAGTAACTGCCACCCCGATGCGCCGCGCATGAGATCTACACGACCCCATACCTGAGCACCCGAGGCCTCGAATGCTTCCAGCGCCAAGACCTGAAGCGCTAACGTATCTTCTTCACTGAGCGGCGCCGAACACTCGAATTGCGTAGTGCACGACACGTATTTCGCGTCGAAGTCATAGAAGTCTGCGGCAGGGATGATCTTTATGGGCGGCAGTGGCTGACCGCGCAAAATGGCCACCGTGAATTCGTCGCCCTGAACCAGCGACTCTGCCAATACCGCGACACCCAATTCAGAAGCTTTAGCCAAGGCGTGCTCCAACGAGCTCACATCGTGAGCCTTGGACATGCCAATCGATGATCCCTCTGAAACCGGTTTCACAAACACGGGGCCCAGTCGATTGATAACGGCAGTAAGGTCGCTACTGGCATCAATGATCTCGAAGTCCGGCGTGGGTAGCCCGAGACTCTGCCAGACGAGCTTGGTTTTGGCTTTGTCCATGCACAGCGCACTGCCCAGCACACCGGATCCTGAATAGTAAATCCCCAAGGACTCGAGCAGCCCCTGAATGCGGCCATCTTCACCGCCAACGCCGTGAAGCAGATTAAAGACGAAGGTTTCGATGGGTAGGTCCCGGTGCCAACCTTTTGCAGCCGTATCGAGACGGGTAACACGAGCACCCGCCACTTCCAGCGCATCGGCTACCGCAGTACCGCTCTTTATCGAAATCTCACGCTCAGCAGAATCGCCGCCCATCAAGACCGTCACGTTCATGTTTTGGAGGTCAGTTTTCATGACAACACTTCCAACGATTCTGCGTCTGACAGAAGCTTCGATAACCTACCGATATTCCCCGCGCCCTGTATGATGAGCACATCACCATCTTCCAAGAACTTAGCCAAGCGCGCCGGCAGTTGACCGTTGTCACTCAAAAACACCGGATCAATCCATCCTGCTTGGCGAATGCTTCGCGCGAGCGAACGGCTATCCGCGCCCGGAAGTTCGTCCTCGCCCGCAGAGTACACCTCGAGAAGCACGAGCCCATCCAAGGTTGATAGCACCTCGACGAAGTCGTCGTAGCAATCCCGTGTGCGGCTATACCGATGAGGTTGAAACACCATGACCAGACGTTTATCGGGATACGCCTCACGAGCCGCATTGATAGTGGCCTTCAGCTCTGTGGGGTGATGACCGTAGTCATCCACCAACAAGGCCTTCCCGCCCTGCCAGCTAATGTCACCAAGAACCGAGAAACGTCGACCCACGCCCTCAAAGCCCGCAAGACCGCGCAAGATCGCATCACTGCTGACGCCCAGCTCAGAGCAGACCGCAACAGCGGCCGCCGCGTTCAACGCGTTGTGCACACCCGGCATGGGTAGGCTAATGGCTAATGAATCACCCAGTACTTTTCGATTTAAGGTGAAATGACTCTCGGTACCAGAGAATGTCAGTGCTTCCAGTCGGAAGTCGGCATCATCCGCAAAACCATACGTCACGACCTGGCGGGTAATACCTGGCAGCAGTTCGCGAACACCCGGGTCATCCAGACACACCAGCGCCACACCATAAAAAGGTAGGTTGTGAAGGAACTCTATAAACGCCTGATGATAAGACCGCACGTCACCCTCGTAGTGCTCCATGTGGTCGGGCTCTACGTTGGTAATGACCGACATCATGGGCAACAGGTGCAGGAACGACGCATCGCTCTCATCCGCCTCAACAACCAGGTAATCGCTCGCGCCCAACTGGGCATTGGTGCCTAAGTTGTTGAGCACACCCCCAATGACAAACGTCGGATCCAGGCCCGCCTCTGCCATCAACGACGCAATCAGACTGGTGGTCGTTGTTTTTCCGTGTGTCCCTGCCACAGCAATACTGAAGCGATAGCGCATGAGCTCAGCTAGCATCTCCGCTCTCGGGACAATCGGTATTCGCTGTTCTCTGGCGGCTTTAATTTCGGGATTGGTCTCGTTGATGGCGGACGACACCACCAGCACGTCCGAGCCATCGACATTGGAAGCCCTGTGTCCAATCGAAACGTCAATTCCTAGCCCGTTCAGTCGCGTGACTGACGAACTCTCCGCGATGTCAGATCCCGATACCGTGTAATTAAGCCCGACCAGAACTTCGGCAATACCACTCATACCGGAGCCGCCAATACCGACGAGGTGGATGCGCTGAATGCGCCGCATCATGGGTTCACGAGTGAGGATTGTTTCAGCCACAGGCCACCTCCTCTGCAATTGCCACCACGTCTTGGGTAGCGTTAGGCTTTGACCAAGCGCGCGCGGCAGCAGACATCTGCTTCAGTGTGGATACATCCGTCAGGATCCGCGTGAGAAAATTTGGAATAGCATCGCTAGCCATCTCACTTTGGGGCACGATGTTAGCGCCACCAGCCGACATTAATGCCTCGGCATTTTTCATCTGGTGGTTATCAATGGCCTGCGGGAGTGGCACCAGTAAACTGGGCGTCCCGGTGACTGATATCTCACTCACCGTCAACGCGCCCGCTCGGCAGATTGCAAGATCGGCCCAGTGATAAAGCGCCGCCATATCCTCAACGAATGGTATAACCTCATACTGGTTGACGCCGACGCGACCCCAGGACTCTTCAGTAACATCAACATGGGCAAGGCCACATTGATGCTTAATATCGATGCACGCCAGCTCATCAGCTGACAACTGAGATAATGCCTGGGGGCAGCTCTCGTTTAAGGCTAAGGCGCCCTGACTACCACCGAGGATCGCGATACGAAGACGGCGAGACGTGTCGAACGACGCCGCGGGGTAGGCTTTTTCAGCTACCTCGCAGAGTTCGGCGCGCAAAGGATTACCCGTGACAGCAACGTCAATATCGTCCTTGAAAGCTCCGTCAAAACCAGCCATCACGCGCGCCGCTCGACGAGCTAGGAGTCGATTTGTCGTACCGGCCACTGAATTTTGCTCATGGATCAATAACGGGATGCCGAGCAGTATGGCAACAGCACCCGCAGGACCCGCGGCATAGCCACCAAAACCAATCACCATACCGGGTCGGTGACGGAGCAACAGCGCCAGCGCTTGCACGCACGCCCACAGTAACGAAGCGATGCCTTTGACCTTGGAAGTCAAACCCTTGCCCCGCAAACCGAGCGTTTTCAGTTTATACAGGGCAATCTGGTTGGCCGGAACAACCCTCGCCTCGAGCCCACGCGCAGTCCCGATCCAGGCGACATCCCAACCTTTAGCGCGTAACCCTTCGGCCACGGCCAATCCGGGGTAGACATGCCCACCCGTTCCGCCGGTCATAATCATCGCGCTATGCTCGGAGGCCGTCATGCGGACTTCCTCCTGGCTTGGACTTTCTTAGCCCGATGCGATCGACTTCGTTCGAGCTTCAGCAATACACCGACCATCATGCAGCTGACGAACAGGCTATTACCGCCGTAGCTTATGAACGGTAGTGTCAAACCTTTAGTTGGGAGTAAACCTGAGCTAACGCCCATATTAACGAAGGCCTGCCCTGCAAAAATAAGTGCGAAGCCGAAGCAGACATAGGCTTCGAATTCCCGCTTATCCATAAGAAAGTGATAACCCATGAAAACAATACGGCCGACAAACGTGGCAAAGAGCGCGATGACAGCGACAGCGCCGACCAATCCCGTCTCCTCGGCCCATATCGAAAAGACGAAGTCGGTATGTGCCTCTGGAAGGTAAAACAACTTCTGAATGCTGTTACCCAAGCCAACACCAAACCACTCGCCGCGACCGAAGGCAATCAACGACTGGATTAACTGGAAGCCGCTTCCAAAGGGGTCGCTCCAGGGGTCCTGATACGCCATCAAGCGCTTCATACGGTAAGGGGCCATGACCATCATGCTGACCAAAATAGCCAGCGCGGCCGAGACTAGGCCTAAAACATTGATGAGTCGTGCACCCGCCATAAACATCATGCCAAACGCAGTTCCCAACAGGATTACCGTGGCGCCGAAATCAGGTTGCGTCAGTAGCAGACCTGCGAAGACGACGAGCACGGCGACAGGTTTGAGCAAACCACGCAATGCCGTTCGAAGCTCTTCACCGTGACGCACCATATACCCGGCCAACCAGAGGACCATGGCGAATTTTGCAAATTCGGAGGGTTGGAATGTCAGGGGGCCCAAGGGTATCCAGCGCTGACTACCGTTCACGATACGCCCTACACCGGGCATCAGGACAACAACCAGTAGGCCTAACGTCAGCAGGAGGAGCCAAGGCGATGTTTGGCGCCATACAGTGACGGGAATGAAGTAAGCGGCCACACCCAAGGTGACACCAATACCCAGATACATGAGATGTCGGGTTGCATGGTGCCACTCATCACCAAATCTGGCTTCCGACAAGCTGATAGAGGCGGAGGAGATTGCGACGAGTCCGATGGAAATCAACGTCACCGTTAAAACGAGCAACGTAGTGCCCGCATAATTCGCGCGAGGTAAGGTCGCCATCAAGACACCTTCTCGCAGTCCCGCACTGCGGCTGTAAACGCATCACCACGCGCGCGGTAATCAGCAAACATGTCCAAACTGCCGCAGGCGGGTGAGAGCAACACGACATCGCCAATAGCTGCGATATCGGTTGCGGTTCGAACAGCAGCTTCCATATTGTCAGCAAACGTGTGTGGCGTTGCTGCGTCGAGTACCTCGGCAATCCTCACTGCATCGCGGCCAATGAGCACCGTGTGCTTTGCATACTGCGATACCGCCTTAGCGAGCGGAGCGAACGCCTGTCCTTTGCCCTCACCGCCCGCAACTAAAATGATGTTGCGACCATCCGCTAGCCCCTCGAGAGCAGCCACAGTCGCTCCGACGTTGGTGCCTTTGCTGTCGTTAATAAATCGAACACCACCGCTAACGCCAATCAGTTCGCATCGGTGCGGGAGACCTTTGAGGGTCTTGATACCTTCTACCAGTTGCTCATACGGCAGGCCCATGGCACGGCAAATCGCCAACGCCGCCAACACGTTATTGATATTGTGATGACCCACCAGAGGCAGATCCGACAGCGGGTACAGCGGCTCAAAGCCAAAACAGATCCAAGGAGCGCCATCGTGATTACGAATACCCAGCTGTTGAATGTCTGGTTCATTGTCACGCCACAAGGTCCATGGCACATCACCCTTCCCGACAGGCTGTGTCAGTGAGTCTCGGTAGTTCGCAACCACATGCTGCGCTCCGGCAAAGATCCGGTGCTTAGCGAGATGATACAGCGGCAGTGTGTGATGCCGGTCGAGGTGATCGGGCGAGATATTAAGGACAGCAGCAATCGCGAGATTCAGATCGCCTGCCCGCTCCAATTGGAAGGACGAGAGCTCGAGTACGTAGACATCGACTGGGTCGTCGAGTAAGGCTAGCGCAGGCGTCCCCAAGTTCCCACCAATCGATACATGGAGACCACACGATGTCAGCAACTGTCCCACAAAGGTTGTCACTGTCGATTTTCCGTTAGAACCCGTAATACCAATAACAGGAGCTTGAGCCTCGCCCGCAAAAAGGTCGATGTCGCCGCGCACTTCGATATTGAGGGACTGCGCCAAATCGATCACAGCCGAATCCATTGCAATTCCCGGCGAAGCAATCAAGAGATCAACCTGCTTTAGCACGGTCTCACTGATCTCTCCGAAGTGTGCTTCAACGCCCTCAAGTTCACGACGCAAGGTGAGGTCGTTGGCGAGGTCAGCGCGCGTATCCATAGCAATAAACGGTATGCCTTTTACCTTCCAGTAGCGCGCAACGGAGCGCCCGGTATGACCCATACCGAGAACGCCGCGTCGAACCGAACTAGAAATAAGCTCAGGCATCATTCAGTCCTACCTCAACTTCAACGTTGCCAATCCGAAGAGCACAAGCATCGCTGTGATAATCCAAAAGCGGACAATCACGCGTGGCTCAGGCCAACCGGAGAGTTCAAAGTGATGATGAATGGGTGCCATTTTGAAGACACGCTTGCCGCGCAACTTGAAAGAGGCAACCTGAATAATGACGGACAGCGTTTCGATGACAAAAACACCACCCATGATAAAGAGCACGAGCTCCTGCCGAATGATGACAGCAACAATACCCAGCGCAGCGCCCAGTGCTAAAGCACCGACATCGCCCATAAACACCATGGCTGGGTAAGTGTTAAACCACAAGAACCCCAATCCCGCACCAGCAATTGCACCGCAGAAAACTACCATCTCGCCGGCACCTGCGATGTAGGCGATATTCAGATAGGACGCAAAGTCCACGCGCCCGGTGACGTAAGCAATCGTGCCCAAGCCCACAGCCACCATGACCGTAGGGAGGATCGCCAGACCATCGAGTCCATCGGTCAAATTAACCGCATTGCTCGACCCTACAACGACAAGATAAGCCCACGGGATGAAAAGGATTCCCATGACGAGTGCAAAGTCCTTGAAGAACGGGAGATAGAGGGTCAACTCCGGGACTTGAGTCGATGTGGCGAACAGATAGCTGACCGCTGCGAAACCGACCACTGATTGCCAGAAGTATTTCCAGCGCGCAGGTAGTCCGCGCGAATCTTTCTCAACTACCTTTCGATAATCGTCAATCCAGCCGATCGCACCAAATAACACCGTGGTGAGGAGAGCCACCCAGAGGTACTTGCTCGATAGATCGCCCCACAGCAAGGTGCCCGAGGCAATCGCAACAATGATGAGCGCGCCACCCATCGTCGGGGTGCCCGCTTTACTCAAATGCGACTGAGGACCCTCAACGCGCACCGCCTGACCGATCTGCATCTCCTGCAGCCAGCGGATCATCCGCGGGCCTACCAAAGTGGAGATCACCAGAGCTGTCATCGCGGATAGGATGCCGCGTAGCGTGATGTACTGAAAAACGGAGAACGAAGATTCCCACGCGGCCAACTGCTGTGCAAGCCAAGTTAACACGTCGCCTCTCCGGAAGATGCTGTCATTGAAGTCACAAAGCGATCTAGCTGCATGCCGCGAGACCCCTTAACCAAAATCGTTTCGTCCTGAAAAAACTCGGGGCAATCGGCCAACAGCTGATCGATATTGGCAAAGTGCATAGCGTTGGAGGCGCAGTTATCCGAGATGTGGGCTGATAGCTCGCCTACAGCGATAACGCGCTCAATACCCAGATCTGACAGATGCCGACCCACTTCGCGGTGGTAATCCGGTCCTCCATCACCTAACTCCAACATGTCGGCTAGCACTGCGGTGCGAGGCGGTCTGGCGTGTTTTAGCGTATCGAGAGCAGCCATGACACTGGAGGGACTCGCGTTGTAGCTGTCATCAATCAAGCGAATACCCCTATCGAGTTGGAGCGTATTCCCCCTCCCCTCAACGGGCGATAGGGCCTCGATGCCTTCCGCAATTACTGACACATCAATATCCAGCGCCATCGCTGCCGCGGTGGCCGCCAATGCATTGGTCACGCCGCCCTTGCCGGGGATGGAAAGCCGCAATGATATCTGTGTGCCCATGGCATCAACGGTGACATCCGAACCATCAAAGCCACGATCGATGAGATGCAGCAGCTGAATATCTGCAGTCCTGCTCTCGCCAAAAGAGATAATTCGCGCAGGTGCCGCGCGCAGTTGCCACGCTGAGTAGTGCGATTGATCCGAGTTTAGAACAGCCGTGTCGGCGGCAGTAAGATCATCGAGGATCTCACCCTTCGTCTCGACAATGGCCTCTAGACTTCCAAAGCGGCCCACGTGCGCCTCGAGCGCGTTGAGAAGCACGACCACCTGAGGGGCAGCCATTGACTTCAAATAAGCGATGTCGCCTTTCTGTGAAGCCCCCATTTCAATGACTGCAAACGTTGGGTCTGCTGACAATCTTGCAAGGGTCAAAGGAACACCGAGCTCATTATTCTGGTTATCCAACGTAGCGATCGTTGTCCCCGCACGCCCGTAAATAGACTCGAGAAAAGATTTCGTGGTCGTTTTGCCAGCACTGCCTGTTATTCCGATCACCGAGCCGTGGTATCGCCCTCTGATGAGTTGCCCGTAGATTGCGCACGCCTCATGCGAATCAGAGGCCTTAATATGGGGAGAGGCGACGTCAATCGCCCGAGTGCAGGCAATGGCGGCTGCACCATTGTTCAATGCCTTATCAATAAAATCGTGCCCGTCGACATGTTCACCTTCGATCGCCACGAAGAGATCACCTGGTTTAACCGCTCGGCTGTCGATCGCCAAACCCGTCACTACAGCATCACCATTTTCGCAGGCGACGCCCAAGCTTTGGGCTAATTCAGAGAGACGAAGCTCAAGCATGGGCCGCCTCCCGCTCTCGAAGCACCTCGACCGCGCAGCTCACATCCGAGAAGTCGAGCTTATTTTTCCCAACCAGCTGGTAGTGCTCATGTCCCTTACCGGCAACTAGAACAGTGTCACCGGATCGTGCATTGAGAACCGCGTGCCGAATAGCGGCGCCCCGATCGAGTTCGACATGACAGGGTGAGCCAGTGATGCCGACCAGTATGTCCTCGGCGATCATCTCGGCCGATTCCGAGCGCGGATTGTCATTAGTGACTACCAGCTGATCCGCCAGTGAGTCAGCGATGCGACCCATCTCAGGCCGCTTACCCGCGTCACGATCACCACCACAGCCAAAGACAACCCAAAGTGCGCCTGTACATGACCGTTTCAGTGCACTGAGCGCACTGGCTAGCGCGTCAGGGGTGTGGGCGTAGTCAACGACCACTCGGATATCGCTAACACCTTTGACCTCTTGCATCCGGCCATCAACCGGCAGCAGATGCGAGGCCGCACTCGCCACCTCCGTGAAGGGGAATCCCAGCCCTGTTACAGCAATGACGGCGGCTGTGACATTAAAGGCGTTAAACCGCCCGTGGAGTGCGGTCTTGATATCAGCTGTGCCAAATGGGGAATGAATCTGAAACTCCAAACCCGATGAGGTTTCGCTCGTTACTTTCGCGTAGACATCGGCATTTGGGTCGATAAAGGACACGCCAAATGCCGGACTTGAGGACGCCTCTCGTGCCTCGTGTGTCGCCTCATCATCCGCGTTATATATGACACGCGAAGGTACAAAATCATTGAAGAGCCGAAGTTTGGCACTACGATAACTCTCGAGATCGCCGTGGTAGTCCAAGTGATCGCGGGTAAGATTACTGAACACACCGGTGTGGACCGTGAGGCCGTCCAAGCGGCCTTGCTCTAGTGCGTGACTCGACGCCTCAATGGCCACATGACGTACTCCCTCATCACGCCACTCAGCAAGGTATTGATTTAATGACAGAATGTCTGGCGTTGTATTTTGAGCATCGACCGCTTCACTCGCGCGTGTTCTAGCACCCAACGTACCAATGGTGCTAGCCGATGTACCTAAGAGGCGCAGAAGCTGACCTATGTAGTCGGTAATGCTGGTTTTTCCATTCGTGCCAGTCACTGCCACCAGCGAGAGATCTTTACTGGGATCCGCGTAAAATCGTCGAGCTATCTCGCCAAGCTGCGCCTTTAACCCCTGAACGGGTATGACCCGTGAATCGGACGACTCCAGACCCTCTGCCTCAGCTAAAACCGCGACTGCACCGCGAGCAAAGGCCGCGTCAATATACGCTCTGCCATCCGAGGCCAACCCTTGCAGAGCCACGAAAACACCACCGCTCTCAATAGTACGGCTGTCCAGCGACAATCCGGTTGCCATCAGACCGTTCAATGATGCAGGCACCTCAGCCACCGATTGAGTCAACGCTGCAAGATTCATCTTAGGCACGAGAATCACCCTCCCGCGACCCTGCCAGTATGCGGCTTCTCGACACTGGCTCAGCTGAGTTAGGAACGACATTTTGTATGCGCAGAACCTCTTGGGTAATTCTCGAGTAAACTGGCGCCGCTGCAGCACCACCGCCGTAAACGTCGCCTTCCGGCTCATCGATGACAACGACCGTCACGTAACGGGGTGACTCAACGGGCGCAACTCCGGCAAACAGCGCGACATATCGGTCGTCGAGATACCCCTCTCGTCCTACCTTGTGAACCGTGCCGGTCTTACCTCCAACATCGAAGCCTGAAACCGTGGCACGCTGAGCTGTACCCTCAGGGCCTGTTACTCGGTGCAGAACCGTAACAACTTTCTCTGCCACCACCGGTGAGATGATCTGTCGATCGCCGCTCGCGCTATGGTCCTTGTCTTGAGGGGTCTGCGCCAACAGCGTTAATGGCACCATACGCCCTTCATTGGCAAAAACGGCGTAGGCATGAGCTAGTTGCAGTGGTGTGACCAACAAACCGTAGCCAAATGCGGGGGTAACGCGATCAATGGCGCTCCAGAAATCATGATCGGGCAGCCGGCCTGCGCGTTCACCCGGGAACTCCGCACCCGTCAGCTCACCCAGACCGAAACGCTGGAATACATCGATGATATGCTCGTGACCAATGGCCTGGGCCATTTTTGTGACGCCAACCTGACTCGACTTCTCAATTACGCGAGATACCGTAATTTCGCCGTAGTTACGTGGATCAGGGAGCACCTTATTGCCCACAGTGATGCGGCCAGGCGATGTATCGATGAGGGTTTCGATGTCGAACTCACCACTCTCGAGAGCGGCTACCAAAGTCAATGGCTTCACCGTTGAACCGGGTTCAAAGACGTCAGTGACGACCCGGTTGCGCATAGCCGCAAGATCCAACTGACCCCGTCTATTCGGATTGAATGACGGTAGATTAGTCATCGCCAGGATTTCACCCGTCATGGCATCGAGCGTCACGGCCGACGCGGCCGATGCACCCGTTTCCCTCATAGCGCGCAACAACTCTCGGTGCTGTACGTGCTGGAGTCGCAGATCAATACTGAGCTGAATCGACTCACCATCCGCGGCCTCCGACATCACGCCAATGTCTCTAATCGCCTCACCGTGGAGATCTTTAATGAAGCGCTTTTTACCTGGCTGACCTTGAAGCTGACTATCGAAGACTAATTCAACGCCAGTTGCTCCTGCCCCATCGATATCAGTCGTACCCACCAACTGTGAGACCACTTCACCTGCAGGATAGAAACGCTTGTATTCCCGCTGACCGTAAACACCGGGGATATCTGCCGCGAGAACTGTCCGCGCCGTTTGAGGCGTTTGATGCCTCGCGAGATACATGAATTGCTTTTTACGATAGCGATCCAATCGCAATGTAAAGTCAGAGACCGGAAGGTTTATCAACCTTGCGAGCTCGATCTCGCGACCACTACCGCGTAGCTCCTGAGGATTTACCCAGAGAGTCACAACGGGCGTAGAAACCGCGAGTGGCGCACCTCGACGATCGGTGATCAAACCTCGGTAAGCCGGAATTTCCGCAGATCGCACGGCACGAAGATCACCTTGGCGCTGCAGGAAATCAGCCCCATATTGACTCGGTCCGACCTGAAGCTGAACTAAACGCAGAACCAACATGCCAAATAGACCAGCGAGCAATGCTGTTACGATAATAATGCGCCACTTGAAGATGGGCGTCGTGTTGGCTTTGACACTCATTCGGTCACTACTCTAATAGCGCCTGTGTCCGGCGATGTCATGGTCAGTGACGTGCGAGATATGGCGCTCACGCGATGTGGTGCAGACAGCGTTGAGTACTCGAGAACGAGACGACTGTAGTCCTCCTGTAACTGCCAGCGCTCGCTCTCCTGCGCCTGAAGCGTCGCAAAAAGCATTCTGGTTTGATGCGTCTCCTTAACCACCGACAGCGCGCTGATCACAACAGCAAGGAAGCAGGCAGCATGGCCCAGGGGTGATATAAGAAAACTGCGAATCATGCTCGACGCTCCGCCACGCGCATAATCGCTGACCGAGATCGGGGATTACGTTGCACTTCACTTGTCGAGGGCTTTGTGGCCTTGCCAATCAAGTTCAGCGTTTTCCCCGCATCACTGTCAGTAATGGGCACATACTTTGGGAGCTGCTGACCGCGCGCTTGATCACGCATGAAGCGCTTCACAATGCGATCTTCCAGAGAGTGGAAGCTGATGACCACCAGGCGCCCACCCTCGGACAAGGTATCAACCATCTGCACGAGAGCCGCTTCTAGATCCTCCAGCTCTCTGTTAATGAAAATGCGAATAGCCTGGAAAGCACGCGTTGCTGGATGCTTATTTGGCTCCCATTTAGGGTTAGCCTCCGCCACAATTGTGGCCAATTGCTTTGTGCGCGTTATCGGTGACTCGGCGCGCGCTCTGACAATCGCCGCGGCCATTCGCTTGGCAAACCGCTCCTCACCGTAAGTCTTGATGACATCTGCAATATCCGCCTCGGAAGCCGTTGCCAGCCACTCCGCGGCAGTAATGCCCGCTCGCGTATCCATCCGCATATCGAGCGGACCGTCATCACTAAAGCCAAATCCGCGCTCAGCATTGTCAAACTGAGGCGATGAAACACCGAGATCGAGAAGGATGCCGTCGAGCTCTGCCTTAGCAACTCGATCAGAAATATCAGCAAAACTTGCCGACACAAATTCAAAACGGGGGTCGTTACCAAAATGCCCTGCCGATCTCTCCGCCTGTGGATCCTTGTCAAAGGCAATCAAACGCCCAGAAGAAGACAATGAGTTTAGAATGGCCCGGCTATGCCCGCCGCGCCCAAAGGTGCCGTCGAGGTAGAAGCCGTCGGGTTTGATGGCGAGTGCCGCGACCGACTCTTCAAGTAATACGGAAACGTGCTCCGCCTGACTCAAAGTTTCAACTCCATCAGGTCAGCAGGAAGATCGCCTTCATCGGCCGCCAATGCTGCCTCGCACTCAGCCTCCCACAGCGACTCCGACCACAGCTCTAACTTGTTCCCCTGCCCCACCAGAACAACTCGCTTCTCTAAATGTGCGTATTCGCGCAAGGCGCCGGGAAGCAAAATTCGACCGTTGCCATCTAGATCAAGATCACTGGCATAGCCCAAGACCAACCTTTGAAAACGTCGAACCGCCGGATTTAATGTCGGAAGATTTTGTACATCCCGCTCAATGCGCTCCCACTCCCTCAGCGGGTACAGGACCAAACAGGGTGACTGCGTGTCGATGGTGACAACAATGGAGCCCGCACTGATATCAAAGAGCGACTCGCGCTGGCGCGCAGGGACAGATAACCGCCCTTTCGCGTCCAGATTGATGTGCTGTACTCCCCTGAACACCACAAATCTCCACTTCGCCAAAAAAAAGGCTGAGTAAATTCCTATTTACCCACTTTTTCCCACTAATCACCACTTTAACAATCAAGGCGTAGCCGGTCAATGCGAAGGAAAGAAAATATCTAAGCAATTCAGCACCTTATATGCAGAGGAGAAAGGCTTCAGAGTCAAAAAAGACCGACTGCGAGCGGACACATAAAAAAGACGAAAGTCAGTCCATTAGCTCTTCATTGCAGATATTTTCTCCGTAAAAACCCCCAAAAAGAATAAAAAATTTATTTATATTCTTAAAAGGTATAAAGAGCACCCCCGAGTGGGGGTGCGTAGATGAGTCAATCGATAAGCCGGGTTCTGTCGTGAACGGTCATTCATCTGCGACACTCGTCGCCAAGTGCCTGTAGCGACCTACCCGGATCCGCCGAGGGTCACGGCATAAGGATCCCTATTTGGTCTTGCTCCGAGCGGGGTTTACCATCGCCACGCCTGTTACCAGCCGCGCGGTGCGCTCTTACCGCACCTTTTCACCCTTACCTGAATGACATTCAGGCGGTTTCTTTTCTGCTGCACTTTCCGTGAGCTCACACTCCCCAGGTGTTACCTGGCGCTCTGACCCAATGGAGCCCGGACTTTCCTCTGCACCCATAAGGTACAGCGACCGTTTAAATGACTCAGGGCGACGGTAGCACTCAGGGCACTCTGACTCAATGCAACTAATCACTCTCGATTAATGAGCATCTGATAGAGATCTCGCGACTTCAGACCATAGTGATCCGCAACTATCTGCGCCACCTTTCTAGGGGGCAGCTCGTCAGCAAGCGCACGGAGCAAGTTAAACGCTTCTTCGCTGACGCCCTCTCCTTTCTGAGCATCTGGCGCAATCATTACAACAAATTCCCCGCGCTGTTGGTTGGCGTCTCCTTTGACCCAGTCGCAAATCACCCCCACAGTATCTCGGCGAACGGTCTCAAATGTTTTTGTAAGCTCACGCGCAATACACACCTCGCGCAGCGCTCCCAACACCTCCTCAACATCATCAAGCAAGTCAAGAATCCGATGAGGTGCTTCATACAGAATAATCGTTGAATCGGCGTACTTCAGCGCATCAAGACGCGTGCGACGGGCGTTTTGTTTAGAGGGTAAAAATCCGACAAACTGAAAGCTGTGTGTCGGCAAGCCTGCAGCGCTAAGTGCCGTGATTGCAGCACACGGCCCCGGCAGGGGCACTACTGGCATATCCAGGGCTTGTACTGCTCGAACAAGTTGATAGCCAGGATCTGAAACTAACGGCGTACCCGCATCACTGATCAGTGCAATCCGATCCCCCTGCATGATTCGCCCGGCAAGCGCCATAGCTGCTCTTTCACCGCTGTGCTCGTGAAAGCTGATGACCGGTGTCGTAATCTCGTAGTGATTAAGCAACGTTCGCGAGTGCCGCGTATCCTCGGCAGCAATCATATCGACGGCCTGCAGCACTTCAATTGACCGAAGAGTCATATCACCGATGTTCCCGATGGGTGTGGGCACAACATACAATGCGGCTTTCAATTCACGCTCCTCTACGTACAATCAGCGGAAACTCGGCGGCTCTTTTGTTATGACATCGAAATATTCAACGAGCGCAGCGCATAATCGCACTTTATTGGCGCTACTGCATCGATCTGTGCTGATGGCACTGGCGCTCATGTTGATCGCTTCCTGCGCGACACCACCAACCGCGCCGCCAAAACCTCGCGAGCCAGTGACCGACTACCCCATGCCCTTACGAGATAAAGTCGAGAAAACGGACGATGAGGCTAACCCGCTTGATGCCCGCATTGTTTCTTGGAACCAGCAGATAGCTCGGGAGCGCGGATGGCTTTTCGCACTGACGGAGCTGGATGCTGTAGACCGAGAGCTCATTTCGCCAAAGACCGATGCTTTTATTCGCTCTCAACTTCTGTGGCTGAAAGGCGATATCGACGAGTCCAACCAACTACTCGGCGCACTTACTCCCGATAGCGATGCGGAGTTTGATGCGCTTCTCGCAGAGCGGCAGCGAAGACTATGGGAGACTGGTCAGCCAGTTGATGCGGCGAGAGTGGCTCTTGACCGATTGGCTCTTGAGGCGCCGGGCGCGGGAACTGTCACCTCTTCAACCATTTTCGATCTGTTATCTGCGGCGACCGAGCAGCGACTAGCCTCTGAGCTTCGCCGAGCTGAGCCGAGCAGCGACTGGCATGCCTGGCTGTCTTTGAATCGTGCCTATCGTCAGGGACGTCCCGCAGTACTTAGATGGCTAAGTGAAAATCCTCAAATGAGGCTGCGCCCACTCTCGCTCCCCTCAGGATTACAAACCTGGCTAGAGAGTGAGCCGCCCCGCCGCATCGCTGTACTTCTCCCCCTCACTGGTCGCCTCAAAGCCGCCGGGCAAACCGCGCTGGATGGCATTGTGGAAGGCGTCTTCGCAAATTACCGAGATGCGAGCCTGCGCCCCGAAATTATTACTATCGACACCGAGGCCGCAGAGACAGGAATGGCGGCCTATGTCCAAGCTCTGGAATCAGGGGCTGACTTTGTCATAGGTCCACTGACTAAAGAACGTGTCGCGGAGCTGGCAACTGCTGACGCACTGCCTATTCCAGTCCTCGCGCTCAACCGCAGCGCACAGACAAGCACGTCGCAGTATCAAACGGATTTAGCATGGCAAATGCTCAGTATGAGTCTTGCGCCTGAGGACGAGGCCGAGCAACTTGCGCACCTAGCGTGGGCTGAAGGCCTTCGGAATCCTCTCATTGTTGCACCTGACAGCGCTTGGGGAAGTCGCATGACAGGGGCGTTCTCAGCCTCATGGCGTGCATTGGGTGGGACGCTCCGAGAAACCGCGCTCACTACCCCTGACGAAACCGATAATGCGACCATCGCGCGAAGCCTCGCGACACTCAGTAGCGAGGCAAGAATAAAAGAGGTTGAGCGCGCTTTTGATGCGCCGGTAGACACGCAGGCACGCCGACGCGAAGACGTGGACTCTGTGGTCCTACTGTCACCCACAGCACAAATGGCGCGCGAGATTCGTCCACTACTGCGCTTTCACTACGCCGGTAAGCTACCCGTCTTCGCGCCCTCATCCGTCTTTGAGTCCGATGAGGGTATTACCAATCGTGACCTGAATGGCATCAAGTTTGTGCTACCGCCTAGCGCACTCGGATCATCGACAACTACTTCGATACCTCTACGTGCCCTGGGTGCCGATGCAGCAGGGCTGGTAGACCACTTTAGCCAGGCAAGCCGAACTCGCGGCACCCTAATGTTTGGTAAAACAGGTGATCTGAGCGTTGATTCGAAGGGTAATGTGCGTCGCCGACTAAAATCGGTCGTTTTTTCCAGAGGACGCCACCGTCCCATCTGATGACACTAAGCCAGCGGATGGAGGTTTATACCCATGACTTACTCAAGCGGGCCCTACTGGGAGGAGCGCGCTCGTCAGCTGATCTAATCGATAGGCGCGACTGTTATCGCGCGCAATTACGCCAGTCGATTCGAGGAAATCGATCGCATAGCCCTTGATAGCGATAGGCTGGCATTCATTGAAGTGCGATACCGTAGCCGCTCCGACTTCGGCTCAGCCCTGGCGTCGGTATCTCCCGCCAAGCAGCAGAAGGTATTGATGACAGCTCAAATATTTGTGGTGCCGCATGAGGACTATTGCAATCGATATTGGCGGTTTGACATCATCGCCTTTGACGGCCCCGCGGCAGTATAAGCGCACAGTGGCTAAAAGGAGCCTTTGGCTTAGCCGAGCACCCGAACTATGAGTAATTTCGACACCGTCGCAAAACTGTTCCATGAGCACATCGAATATTTGAGTTTGTCTGCGGATACGATCGCTGATGTCTGCGATACGGCCGCGGCTCATCTTGCCAATGCCATCGTGTCAGAAAAAAAAGTCTTCTCTGTCGGCGTAGGTTTAGATGCATCTACTGCTTTGTCTTTTTGCCAGCTCATTCGCGACGGGGTGTGGTTGGAACGGCCATCCCTACCCATCATTGAGCTCATAGCCACACGAGCGGAACCTGTGGGCGCTGGCGCATCGTGGGTAACACGAGAGTTAAACAGCTTGGGACAACCGGGGGACGTCGCTGTCGTTTGGGGGTCGCAACTAACGCCGAACGATGTGAACACACTAAGCATAGCGGCGGAGCAGCGCAACATTCAGGTGTTTTGGGTCGGAACGCAGGGCCCAACAATGAGTTTGAGCTTTACTGAGTCTGATGCACAAATGCGCTACAGCCTCTCGAACATCACCGCACTTACCATGGCACGCGCGACGGAGACACATCTCTTCGGCGCTTAATCCTGCTGTATTTCCGTTAGCGAATTTCTACTTGACGAGCTTCAACGAAGGTCTTCGGGCAGAGCCTGGACCAATTGGGTCCGGATCCGGCGGTGGCGTGCGATCGCCAAGCTCGTCGTCCTCATCAAAGATCATGCCCTGCCCATTTTCACGTGCGTAGATACCTAAGACGCTGTCGAGAGGTAAAAAGACATCGAGTGGTACGCCGCCAAACCGGCCGCTGAAGGACACCGCATCATTACCTAGATGAAGGCTCACAACAGCCGTAGGCGACACATTCAAAACAATTTGTCCGTCGGTGACATAATCCTCGGGAACTACCACACCCTCAGCGGCTGCATCGATCAGTACATGGGGGGTGCAATTGTTATCAACAATCCAGTCGTAGATGGCTCGAACAACGTAGGGTTTACTTGGCGTCACTCAAGTCCCTCCTGATTCAAGCGCGCATTTCTCGCTCTTGTATCGACAGGCTTTCCTGGAATGCTTCTCTGCCGAAAAGACTATCCATGTACCCGAACAAGGGCTTGGTTTGCTTGCTGGCCTTGATGTCCACGCCCAGCGCGTGTACGCGCCACAAAATAGGGGCAAGACAACAGTCTACGAGCGTGAATTCCTCGCTCATAAAAAAAGGCTTCTCAGCAAAGATTGGCGATAGCGCCGTCAAACTGTCACCCAGGTCGCGGCGAGCAACGGCAACATCACTGCCTTTAGAGGAATGAAGAATCGTGTCGACGAGCGAGCACCAATCGCGCTCAATTCGGTACATAAAGAGCCGGCTCTCTGCCCGAGCCACAGGATAAACCGGCAGCAGCGGAGGATGCGGGAAGCGCTCGTCCAAGTACTCCATCATGACTTTTGACTCATAGAGAATCAGGTCTCGATCAATGAGTGTAGGCATGGTGTTGTAGGGGTTTAAGTCACCCAGCTCGGAAACTGGTACACCGTCTTCACTTTCAACGAGATCAACCGACACACCTTTCTCGGCCAATACAATACGAACACGATGGCTGTACTGGCTGGTGCTATCAGAAAAGAGGGTCATTGCTGAGCGTTTTGATACAGCCCCTGACGCATCATCGGCTAACTTCATGAAGAACTCCGAGCGGAATGAAAGAAAACAAAGGCGGAGCAAGCTCCGCCTTTTTTAATTATGCCCGTCGAGACGGATTAGTGCACGTCTTTCCAGTATTCACGGTTCAGTGCCCAGGCGATAATGAAGAAGATCGCGAGGAACAACATGACCTTTCTACCCATCTCAATACGGGTCTGCTTAAAGGGCTCCGCGGTGTAAGCCAAGAAGTTCACTAAGTCGTACATAGCTTCATCAAACTGATCCGTCGTCATTATTCCGGCAGATGCCACTTCAAGTGAATCACAGTGGCCTTCATCCGCATGGCTTTCGTCGACGTTGACGCACTGAGGTAATCCCTGTAGCTCGAGAAGCACATGAGGCATTCCCACATTTGGGTAAACCAGGTTGTTCACGCCGTAAGGTCGGGCATCGTCCTCGTAAAAAGTTCTGAGGTACGTGTAGAGATACTCAGGCTTCTTAGCTCGAGAGATAAGCGTGAGATCGGGTGGAGCTGCTCCAAACCAGCCTTTTGCCACATCCTTATCCATACTGATGGTCATTAGGGACGCAATTTTCTGATCTGGATCGAGCAGAAGATGCTCTTTATACAAATCCTCGGGTATGCCCAAGTCTTTGGCCACCCTATTGTGTCGAGAATACTGTAACGAATGACAACCAGCGCAATAATTGGCGTAGAGCGCCGCCCCGTGCTGCAGCGACGCCTTATCGCTCGCGTCAGCCACAAACTCGTCACACGGGATGCTGCCGCAATCGTAAGCAGATTCAGCGGCAACAGCTTTGAGCGGCAGCCAGGTCAAAACTGCTACTACAACGAGCGTAGCGACATTTTTCACAAAACCCATACCGCCGTCCATAGTAACTCTATCTGGAACTTCCTTTGTCTTATCCCACCTCGACCACCAAGGCATGCCTAGGAAAAACGCGAAGTAGTAAATCGTACAAATTTGCGCGAGCAGCGTGCGACTCTCGGTTGGGGACCACACGCCCAGGACGCCAAGGATAAAGAAATTGATGACGAAACCGATCAGGAGTACGCGATTCAGCATACCTCTATACCGCCATGATCGAACTGGATTTTTGTCAATCCACGGCAGCGCGAAAGGAATCGCCACGGACGCTGCAAATGCTACGAACCCCCAAAACTTGTCGGGAACGGCCCGCAATACTGAGTAATAGGGCGTGTAGTACCAAACGGGTGCAATGTGTGCTGGCGTCTTCAGCGCATTCGCTTCCTCAAAATTCGCCAGCTCAAGGAAGTACCCTCCCATCTCGGGTGCGAAGAAGATGATGCCGCAGAAGAAAAACAGGAAAACCGCAATACCCTGAATGTCATGAACAGAATAGTAAGGATGGAACTTAATACCGTCCAGAGGGATGCCGTTCTCGTCCTTGTGCTTCTTGATCTCTATGCCATCGGGATTATTAGAACCCACTTCGTGCAGGGCAAGGATGTGCAGCACCACCAGCGCGAGCAACACGATAGGCAGAGCCACCACATGAAGTGCAAAGAAACGGTTGAGCGTGATGCCTGACAAGAGATAATCGCCGCGAATCCATGTTGTGATGTCTTCACCCACGACAGGGATTGCGCCAAAGAGCGAGATAATGACTTGCGCACCCCAGTACGACATCTGGCCCCATGGAAGTACGTAACCCACAAAAGCTTCTGCCATCAGTACAACGAAGATGAGCATGCCAAAGATCCAAATGAGCTCTCTTGGCTTTTGGTATGAGCCGTACATCATCGCTCGGAACATGTGCATGTATACGACAATAAAAAAAGCTGACGCGCCAGTCGAGTGCATGTAGCGTAGCAACCACCCGTACTCGACATCCCGCATGATGTACTCTACCGAGGCGAAAGCCTCCTCGGCGCTAGGCGTATAGCTCATTGTCAACCAAATACCAGTTAGCAGCTGGTTAACCAGTACCAGCAGTGAGAAAACGCCAAAAAAGTACCAAAGATTAAAATTCTTTGGTGCGTAGTACTTTCCCATATGGGTATCCCACGCACGCGTGATAGGAAGACGCGCGTCAACCCACGACATCAATCCAGTTAATGCCTTCTCCATTTACGCTACCTCCGCGTCAACACCGATGACCAATACGTTATCCCCCTCGAAGGAATGTGGCGGAATAATAAGGTTGTCTGCAGCGGGCACGCCTTTATAAACCCGCCCCGCTAGGTCGAACTTCGAGCCATGACAGGGGCAGAAAAAACCACCTTTCCATGACGCGCCTCCTAGGTCGGCGGCGCCCACCTCAGGCCTAAACTTAGGCGCGCAACCAAGATGTGTGCACAACCCCACTACTACAAAGTATTCATCGTTCAAGGATCGTGGCGTGCCACTAATGTATGCGGGCTGATCCGAACTGCTTGATTCCGGATCTTTGAGGTTGTCATCTAACTCCGATAAGTCAGCAATTTGACCTGGAGTCCTCCGCAGTACGTATACCGGCTTCCCACGCCATTCGACCACTACCATCTGCCCCGGTTCAATTTTGCTGATATCCGCTTTAACCGGCGCGCCGGCTGCTTTTGCCTTTTCTGAGGGATTCCATGATCCGAGGAAGGGTACAGCAACTCCGACTATACCCACGGCACTAACACCAGACGTTGCGGCGGTCAGGAACCGGCGTCGTGTTTGATCTGATGCTCGGCCGTCATCAGCTGCTTGGCCTGCCTCAACTTCACTCATTCGGTCTTCTCCGAGTCTTAGTTGTGTTTAACGGCAGTGCGCGATCCCTGCCTGTTTTTTTTAACGCGCGGAAGTTTAATGGTCGGTATTACGCACAGCAAGGTGAAGCAGGCCACAAATGGCCCACTTCTAGTCAAAATTTGTTCAGTAACGTGACAGCGGTCGCTGCCACAGAAAAAATTAGCGCTTAGAGAACTGTGGGCGACGACGTGCTTTGCGCAGACCCACTTTCTTTCGCTCGACTTCTCGCGCGTCGCGGGTAACAAAACCAGCCGCTCGCAATGAACCGCGAAGCGACTCGTCGTACTCGAGCAAAGCGCGCGTCAATCCGTGACGGATTGCGCCTGCCTGACCAAAACTACCACCGCCAACAACGGTGATGTTTGCATCAAATTTCTCGGAATTCTCGGTCAACTCAAGGGGCTGTCGTACAATCATGCGAGCCACTTCTCGACCGAAATACTCGTCGATGCTTCGACCGTTGATTGTAATCGCGCCGTTACCGCCTTTGAGGAAGACGCGCGCCGTTGATGTCTTGCGTCGTCCTGTGCCGTAGTACTGTGCAACTGCCATTGTGACTTCCTTAAATTGTCAGCGTTTGAGGCTGCTGTGCTGCGTGTGGGTGTGATGGACCCGCATACACTCTAAGCTTCTTAAACATCGCCCGACCCAGCGGATTACGCGGCAACATACCCTTAACAGCACGCTGCAGCACACGCTCCGGTGCGCGATCAATAAGCTTTTCAAACGTAAATGACTTCAAACCACCGGGGTAACCCGTGTGATGGTGGTACATTTTGTCGGTCGACTTCGCGCCCGTCACTCGAATCTTCTCGCAATTGACCACGACTATGTAATCGCCCATGTCCATGTGCGGTGTGTACTCGGCCTTGTGCTTGCCGCGCAGGCGATGCGCGATCTCAACAGCCAAACGCCCGAGAGTCTTGTTTTCTGCGTCAACGACAAACCAATCGTGGCTGACGTCGCTTGCCTTTGCACTATAAGTTTTCATGCACTTGCCCGTTAGGCCCAACTTAAAGGAGCGCGGAGAGTACAGTAGCCCGATACTTCTTTCAATAAAAAAACGACTGTTAAGGCCGGTGTTCTCGACCCAAATATTCCACAGACTGCATTTCAATCAGTCGCGACAAGGTCCTTTGAAATTCGAACGCCAATTTTGACCCACTGTACAGTTGCTCCATGCCGGCTTCAGCCACCACGGCCAACTTGATATTTCGGTCATAAAATTCATCAACTAGCGTGATAAGACGTCGCGCGCCATCTTCTGTATTGACAGTCAAAATCGGGACATCAGACAACAGCACCGAATGAAATTCCCTCGCAATTTGCGTGTAATCCATCGCGCTTCGCGGCGAGAGGCACATCGCCTCAAAGGACACGAATAGAACGCCCTCCGATCGCCCCGCGAACGGCAGAGGGCGCTTATTGAGCGTCATCACACCACGCTTTGGTGTTTTACCCCCTGTCAGGTCCGCGAATAATCCCGGCAAAGGACTCTCCGACGATGCGTCCTCCGGCACAAAATACAGCTCAGACTGCGTGAGCACTCGAAGTCGGTAGTCAATTCCGCTGTCTACACTCATTACCTGCGTGAAGGACTCAACTGCGCGAATCGCGGGGATGAATCGCGAGCGCTGCAAACCGTCTTTGTACAATCCGTCGGGTGAAATATTAGATGTCGCTACCAGCGTGATACCCCGATCAAATAGGGCCTGCATTAACCCGCCGAGCAGCATCGCGTCGCCAATATCGCTGACATAAAACTCATCGAAGCACAGAACCATGGTCTCCGAGGCAATTCGGTCAGCCACCGTATCCAAGGGGTTTTTCAGGCCCGAGAGCTCTGTTAACTCCTCGTGAACGCGCTGCATAAAGCGGTTGAAGTGTATCCGTTTCTTTCTATCAAAACTTAACGCTTCAAAGAACGAGTCCATCAGGTACGTCTTGCCCCGACCCACACCACCCCAAAGGTAAAGTCCTTGCTCTGGCACGCTTCGAGAACGATTCAAGAGACGATCAAGAAGTCCAGGCTTAACCTTCGCTCGATCCTCGAGACGCAGGTACAAATCCTGAAGCGCCTCGACAGCTATCCGCTGTGCCTCATCAGGCACAATGGAACCTGAATCGAGATCTGCTTGATAGCGCTGGGCAGGTGATTGAAGCATTGAAATTAGTGATCCAAAGCATGCAAGGGGAGTCGAGGGCGGGACTCTAGCGTCAAGTCATGTATACGACAATAATTTAAATAAGATGACACATAGGACGTGACTACACGCCTTTGGTAGAATCTAAGTTGGCGGGAGTGTTTATCGCGCCATTTATCGCGCCTTCTATCGCTAGAAGGCGCTACCATGCAGAAAACTCGGGGGGGTCTCATGGAACCTACAATCACAACCATTGCCTATTTTCTATTTGCGGGCTTTGCTGTGGGCCTTGCCGTGGGTTGGTGGGCAGCCTTGCAGCGCAAAGATGATTCAAGCGACGTCATCGACGAGCTGAAACGCGAAGTAGAAGTCGCACAAGCCGCACATCGAGCTTACGAGCAGTCAGTAACAACTCACTTTGCCAACACAGCGCAGCTCTTGCACCGCATGCAAGATGATTACCGCTCAATCTATGCCCATATCGCCTCCGGCGCACAGGAGCTTTGCGACAGTGAGGTAGCGAGCCAAATGGACGACATCAAACATATCAGTGGCTCCTTTGATGTAGCTGAGCACCTGCTCGACCCCTCGCAACCACTTGATTACGCCCCAAAGAAAACACCGGGAGAGACCGGGCAGTTGGCGGAAGATTTCGGGCTGGACAAGACCTACTCTACGCAGACCAACTAACGTCAAGCCGGATTGTCGATATCCACGAAGTGATGATCAATACCAAATTGCTCCGCAATCCACTGACCCAAGCTGCGAGCTCCAAATCGCTCTGTCGCATGATGGCCGGCCGCAACGAAGGCTAGGCCTCGCTCGCGCGCCACGTGGATAGTCTGCTCTGACACCTCTCCCGTAATATATAGTTCTGCTCCGTAGGATGCGGCTTCATCAATGTAGCCCTGACCGCCGCCCGTGCACCAAGCGGCCGATCGGATGACTAAATCGGGCTTGCCAACGACCAGAGCCTCACGCTGGAGTTCATGCTCCAGCCTACCAACGATGTCTGATAGCCTTGTCCCCTCATCGAATGCGCCACAGAACAGGGGATGGGTCGTGTTTTCAGGATCAATCCCCTGCCATTGCTGAACACCCATCGCACGTGCAAGGCCCGCGTTGTTTCCCAGGGTGGGGTGGCAATCGAGGGGCAAGTGGTAGGCGAAAAGACTAATACCAGCTTCTAATAACGTTCGGATTCGTTTTGCCTTCATGCCAACCAGACGCTCGTCTTCTCCGCGCCAAAAGTAACCGTGATGTACTAGAACTGCGTCCGCCTTAAGCGCCACTGCCCTTTCGAGCAGCGCCTGGCATGCGGTCACACCGGATACAAGAACATTAATCTCATCGCGCCCTTCAACTTGCAGTCCGTTCGGGCAATAGTCCTTAAATGCAGAGACACGTAACTCTGAATCAAGCGCCGTGCGTAATTCGTCTCGACCTACGGCCATAAAGATTACTCCTTGAGCCACTCAAACTGCGGTATCTGCCGCATTATACGCAGAGTTTGATTTACACTAGCGGGAGATTTAAGAGGATATCCTCATGCGCGAGTGGCTTTCACAACTAGCTTGGCCTGCCTTAGTGGGTGTTTTAGCGGCTGTGCTTCTGCTCAATACAGAGTGGTTGACAATTTCCAATGGCGCGCAAGGCCCCCACAGTTACAGCCATGCGGTGGCCGTCGCAACTCCCTCCGTTGTCAATATCTACACAGCCAAACTGGTAGCAGACCGGTCGCCAGTACTGAATGCCCCGCTCCTAAGACGCTTTACAAATCCGGGAGAACGACAGCCACGAGTCGAGCGCTCTCTGGGTTCTGGCGTCATTATGAGCGACGACGGACACATCATCACAAACCGCCATGTAATCGATGGCGCTCAGGCAATTCAAATACTGTTATCCGATGGTCGTCGCGCTAACGCCATGGTTGTGGGGGCTGACCCTGAGACGGACCTGGCCCTGTTAAAAACCGATCTGACAGGCTTGTCGGCCATCGAAACTGCTGACTCGGATAGCATGAACGTCGGCGACATCGTACTCGCCATTGGTAATCCATTCGGCTTCGGGCACTCAGTATCGCTGGGTATTGTGTCTGGACTCGAGCGTTACGGCCTGCAGCTATCAGCGTATGAAAACTATATACAAACTGACGCGACCATCCACCTAGGAAGCTCCGGCGGCGCGTTGATTGATGCCGAGGGTAAATTGGTGGGCATCAATACGCTGATTTACACCGGCGCTAATGGCGATACCAATGAAGCCAGCGGCATAGGCATTAATCTGGCCACACCCAGTAACATAGTCACTACTGTTATGAATGACCTCATTGAATACGGAGGGGTCATCCGTGGCTGGCTTGGCGTAGAAGTTGATCTGCTGTTGGGTTTTGATGATCAAGGTCGAGCAACCCAATCACTCCTAGTCACCAAGACAGCTCCGGGGGGGCCAGCGCAGCGGGCAGGCATTCAGATGGGTGACCTTATTGTCGGCCTAAACGCGGAGCGCGTTACCGATGCTCGTCAAGCGATGCAGACCATTGCCCGCCTCCGCCCCGGGGATCGTGTGTTGGTTGGACTTAAGCGAGGCGACGAGGAATTTAATGCTGAGGCCATTGTCTCGACACGTCCAGCCGGCGAATAAATCTAATCTTTTCTTGCCCGAGCAGCTCTCGCATGAGCCGACAGCGACTCACTATCTGCAATCGTGCCTGCAACTTCGGCGAGCGCATTCGCACCCGAGCGCGTGATGTTGATGATCGAGGTCCGGGTCTGAAAGTCATAGACACTGAGTGGTGACGAAAAGCGCGCGGCACCAGACGTCGGTAAGACATGATTCGTTCCCGCACAGTAATCACCCAATGATTCAGAGCTGTAAGCCCCTAGGAAAACGGCACCAGCACTCGTAATCGCAGGTAGCAAGTCCTCGGGCGACGCCACAGCCAGCTCCAGGTGCTCCGGCGCGAACCGGTTTGACAATGACGCTGCCGCTGACAGGTCAGGTACTGATATGAGCGCTCCCCGATTTCGCAGAGACGCGGCAATGACATCGCGTCGCGGCATGTCAGGTAGCAGTTTCTCAAGCGACCCAGTTACGGCATCGAGGTAGTCCTCGCTAGTGGCAATGCAGACCGCCTGGGCTATCTCGTCATGCTCTGCCTGAGACATCAGATCCAGCGCAATCCAATCGGGATCGACGGTCCCGTCCGCAATCACAAAGATCTCGGAGGGGCCCGCAATCATATCGATACCCACCTTACCGAAGACCTGTCGCTTAGCTTCGGCAACGTAACGATTACCCGGGCCTACAATTTTATCCACGGCTCTAATGGATTCCGTGCCGTAGGCCAATGCTGCGACCGCCTGTGCTCCACCTACGGTCACCACCTGATCGACACCAGCTAGTGATGCCGCCGCAAGCACTAGAGGATTCACCTGTCCAAAAGGCGTGGGAGCAACCATGACAACTTCAGCTACACCTGCCACTTTGGCCGGTATGGTGTTCATTAGCACAGAAGAGGGATAACTTGCTTTACCGCCGGGCACGTACAAACCCACTCGTTGCATGGGACGCACTCGCTGGCCCAGTTGACTACCGTGTTCATCGGTAATCAACCAGTCGGGACTGATCTGCTCTTCATGATAACGTCGAATACGTTGTGCCGCTTCACTTATAGCGGCACGCTCAGCGGCCATAATTAGAGACTCGAAAGCGTTCAGCGTATCGCTATCGAAAACGAGCTCGCTGACCGATTTAGCGGGATGATGATCAAAGCGTTGTGTGAACTCGAGAAGTGCTTGATCGCCCCCCAATCGGACTTCAGCAATGATATCGCGTACACCGCCAACCAAATTTGGATCTAACGCTTCCATCGGCGCTATCAGCGCGCAGACTTGTGTCTCGAAATCATCGTCGCTTTGAGAGAAACGCTTTATTTCGAGTGTACTCACGTTGAAATTACTCAAGAGTCTCGCCGTGATGCTACGGCAGTGCCCAGTCGCTCTACGAGATTGGCAATAATTTGGTTGCGAGTGCGCATCGACGCTTTATTAACGATGAGGCGTGAGGAGATGTTGGCAATATGCTCCAGCGGCTGCATACCGTTGGCCTTGAGTGTGTTGCCGGTATCAACAATATCAACAATCTCATCAGCAAGATCCATAATCAGCGCAAGTTCCATTGCCCCGTATAGCTTGATGATATTAGGTTGGATGCCACGCGATGAATAGTGAGCGCGCGCAACGTTGACAAATTTGGTCGCCACTCGGATTTTAGCAGCATGGCCGGCTCTGGCCTGCCCGGTCCCCGCCGTCATCAGACGGCAACGGGCTATCTCAAGATCGAGCACCTCATAAAGACCTTCGTCACCTGACTCCATCAAGAGATCTTTACCGACCACACCCACATCAGCAGCACCGTGCCGGACATAGGTTGAAACATCAGAGCCACGCAAAATGACGAGCGAAACACCCTCCATCGTTGTGGGGAAGATGAGTTTCCGGCTCTCTTCCACCGACCCCAACGGTGACACACCCGCCTCCACGAGCAGCGGTAAGGTCTCGGACAGAATGCGCCCTTTCGTCAGCGCTATGGTGAGCTGTTCCCCTTTTACGGGTTTCATGACCTACCTCGACTTCCTCACTATGTCAGCACCAACGGCCTGAAGCTTTTCTTCAATCCGCTCGTAACCGCGATCAATGTGGTAAATGCGATCAACATGAGTCTCACCCTTTGCGGCAAGACCTGCGATAACTAAACTCGCCGAGGCTCTCAGATCAGAAGCCATTACCGGAGCACCATCGATACCGGACTTGCCGCGAATAATAACTGAATGCCCGTCTACCGTGATATTGGCACCCATGCGGCTCATCTCATGCGCTTGCATTAATCGGTTTTCGAATATGGTTTCGGTTATACGTCCCACACCCTCTGCTACCACATTCAGGGCGGTAAATTGCGCTTGCATATCGGTCGGAAACCCAGGATAAGGCGCAGTGATGAGGTCAACCGATGTGAGCTCACCCTCAGTCATGTCAGCCGTAATGGTATTGCCTTCAACCGTGACGTCCACACCTGCATCTCGTAACTTTTCGAGCACAATGCCAAGGTGCTCGGCATTCGCATTTTCGACCGTGATGCGCCCGCGAGTCGCCGCAGCCGCTACCAGAAATGTCCCCGCCTCGATCCGATCTGGCATGACACTGTAATGACTCGCTGCTAACCTCGACACGCCATTGATCACGAGTGTAGACGTATCGTCGCCCTCAATATCTGCCCCCATGCCTCTGAGAAACGCGACTAAATCAGTGATTTCTGGTTCACGAGCGGCGTTGCGAAGCACGGTTCTGCCCTCAGCCAGGACCGCTGCCATAAGTAGGTTTTCGGTTCCACCTACAGTGACGGTATCAAAGGTAAAGTCACAGCCTTTAAGTCCGCTGTCTGTATTGGCAATGATGTAGCCATCGCGTACATCGATACACGCACCCATGGCCTCGAATCCCCTCAAGTGCAGGTCAACAGGGCGACTCCCAATCGCACACCCCCCCGGAAAGGACACCTCCGCCCTACCAAAGCGCGCCAGAAGCGGACCCATTACAAGAATCGAGGCCCGCATGGTTTTCACTAACTCATAAGGGGCGCGCTGGCTGTTCAGTTGCGCTGCTGATACCTGTAGCGCCATGGACTCGTCGATCGCAACATCGGCGCCAAGCGCGCCCAGCAACTCGGCCATAGTCGTGATGTCATTAAGGTGAGGCACATTCGATAGCGTTGACACTTTGTCCGTCAGCAGCGTCGCCGCCAATATCGGAAGCGCTGCATTCTTCGCCCCCGAAATAGGTATACGACCCTGTAACGGCGTTCCACCGTGGATTTGAAAGTAGTCCAACGCAGTCTGCCTACTAGGGCGTCTTCGCGATGATATTTATCGCGTGCAAGGCACCGCTGCGAATGAATTCGCCTAGAGGCGCATAAACTCGCTGCTGCCGTGCGACGGGTTTCAACCCATCAAATATTTCACTGGCCACGGTGACTTGGCAGTGAGAGCCATCCAGTTGTACATCTATAGTAGCGTCCGGAAATTCGCCCTCGAGCGCCTCTTTAATCATGGCTTCATTCACTGTCCAAATCCTCCGGCAAGTTGGCCGAGATATCCCACTCAGCCACAACCTTAGCCACATCGCCATCAGCAGACTTCGCTGCTGCAGTGAATTGATTTTGATAGATCTGGCCCAAGTTGATGTCCGCTACAATAAGATTGCGAAGTCGCCAACTGCCGTCTCGGCTTCTACCCATCTGATATCTCACGGTATAGGTCCGGTCACCTGAGCCATAGACTAATTGAGTAATCGACGCAGACCGCGCGTTGGGGTCGATCGCCTCATCATTGACAATTTCGAATTTGGACCCGCTGAACGCGAGTAAGCCTTTTGCATAGGTGCGTATCAAACCCGACTTTATAATATCAGTGAATGCCTGAAGTTGCTCCCGCAGCGCTTTGCGACCCGCATCATCGAGCGAGCGGTAGCGCGCGTTGGAGGCGTAATCACCCATCACACCCTTAGCAAAGCCTCGCCAATCAATCGTCTCATCTAGAACAGCACCGATCTCGTTGTAGAAGCGGTCTGGATCGGTATCGAAATACTCGGGCGCCTCACCCACGATAGCCATGATTTGAGAGGTGGTCGATTCAATGATCGGTGTCGGCCCCGCCGAATCATTTCCAATTGCAACCATGGTGGCTATCAAACTGAGTAAGCCGAGGCCGATGCTTGAAATAATTACTTTGATAGATTTCATGCGATTTTTAGCTCAAAACGTAAATTGTTGGGACGAGTCGCTTCGATTTTACAGGTGTCAAAGTCTGCTCGGCGCTCACATTGCCGTATGATACCCGATCGCTGATGCGCAGCGGTGCGTTTTTGAACCTGAAGATCAAGACTCTTATTACATGTTGGATATTATATTCATTGCCCTAGGCCTTGCAGGCCTTGTCTGGAGCTCGGATAAGTTCGTAGAGGGCGCGGCTGCCATTGCGAATCTCGCAGGCATGTCACCGCTACTCATTGGGATGACCATTGTCTCACTAGGCACATCAGCACCTGAAATCGTCGTGTCCATCATGGCGTCGCTGTCGGGATCAGGAGAACTAGCGGTTGGTAACGCGCTGGGATCAAATATCGCCAATATGGGATTGGTACTTGGTGTCACGCTACTGATCCGAAGCATTGCCATTGATGCTAGTGCGACAAAACGCGAACTTCCTCAAATGGTCATCGTCACGCTGCTCGCCGGTGCCTTGATGGTTGATGGTGTTCTCTCCATTATCGACGGTGCTCTCCTACTCTTCGGTCTGGTGATTTTTTTAACGCTGCTAGCTCGACGCGGAGCGACGCCTGACGGCGGTTTCGACAGCAACCCCGAGTTCACGCCGCTGAAAGCCTGGGGGGTATTCTTCGTTGGCTTGTTGCTGTTGGTTATCTCGTCAAGACTCCTAGTCGTTGGTGCCATCAACATAGCGACCGCATTGGGCGTATCCGAGCTCATCATCGGATTGACCATCGTCGCTATCGGTACAAGCCTTCCAGAGCTCGCGGCATCGGTCATGAGCGCCTTGAAGGGCCACTCGGACATCGCCATCGGTGCCATCGTGGGAAGCAATGTCTTCAATATATTGGTTGTACTCGCTGGTCCAGGGCTGTTCGGACCGCTGACGCTAAACGCCAACGTGATGAGTCGCGATTGGCCGGTGACCATACTGACAACAGGAACCTTAATGCTATTGGCCTGGGTCGCCTACCGAAACGCCAAACGGGGCAAAGTAAGGAATGGTGAACTTGGGCGGGCCTCAGGTGTCTTATTGGTTAGTATGTACACCGCCTACATTGGCTCACTCATCTTCTATCCGGACTTCGCATTGTGATCTCAGACAATAATTCGCCAAGATCGGCTATCGAGTCTGCTAGACGCACTATCGCCATTGAGCGACAGGCCGTCGAGCAGCTAGAGCACCGAATCGACGACAGCTTTAGCAAAGCGGTAGATCTCCTCGCATCTGTCGATGGAAGAGTGATTGTCAGCGGAATGGGTAAGAGCGGGCATATCGGCAATAAAATTGCCGCCACGCTCGCCAGTACCGGTACGCCAGCGCAATTTGTGCATCCAGCGGAAGCTTGTCATGGCGATATGGGGATGGTCACCCGGTCGGACGCTGCGCTACTGATGAGTAACAGCGGTACTACAAGCGAGATAACCGCCCTGCTACCTCTATTAAAACGACTCGGCATCCCGATTGTTGCCATGACTGGAAATGCTGGCTCGACACTGGCGACTGCCGCTGATGTACACCTGAGTATTGGAGTATCTGAGGAGGCTTGCCCGCTCGATCTAGCGCCCACAGCAAGCACGACAGCGAACCTAGTCATGGGTGATGCATTAGCGATCGCACTTCTCGAGCAGAGGGGATTTACGGCCGAGGACTTTGCATTCACTCACCCCGGTGGGGCTTTAGGTCGTCGACTACTGACACGCGTAAGCGATGTTATGGTTACAGGTAATGATGTTCCTCGGGTAACAACGGATACCTCACTGGCTGACGCACTCATGGAAATCTCCGCCAAGGGCCTTGGCATGTCGACCGTAATTGACGGTATCGGACATCTACTGGGTATCTTCACTGACGGCGACCTCCGCCGCGCACTCGAGCAGAACCATGACTTAAGCACCACTCGGGTGGGTAGCGTTATGTCTTCGGGCGCGAAGACCATCGACGCGAACGCGCTCGCTGCTGAAGCGGTGACGCGGATGGAAAATGACAGTATCAGTGCACTGATCGTGGTGGATGAGCACAGCAGGATCACCGGTGTCGTACAGTTATTGGCACTACTGAAGGCGGGTATCATATGACCGAGCACGCTGATATTCGCTTACTGGTCATGGACGTCGATGGCGTCATGACCGATGGAAAAATCACATACACCAGCGATGGACAGGAGCTTAAATCCTTCAACATCAAAGATGGCCTCGGGATAAGGCGCGCCCAAGCGTCGGGGATCGAAACCGCCATCATCACTGGCCGCACATCGCCCATGGTTGAGCGCCGCGCGCTGGAGCTTGGTATTGCTCACCTTGTTCAGGGCAGAGAGGACAAACTATCAGCCCTTTTAGATCTTTTGGATCAGATAAATCTAACGCTCGATCAGGTTGCCTACATAGGTGATGACTTGCCCGACCTAACGGCGATCGAGTCGGTGAAGTTAGGCGCGTGTCCAGCTGATGCCGCTACCGAGGTGAAATCGAGGGCTAAGTGGGTATCAACCCGGGCAGGCGGCGATGGGTGCGTGCGTGAATTATGCGATCTGCTGGTGAGTCATAAATCCTTATGAAGTGGAGTATTATGTTTGCCCTCATCGGCGTCGTGACCCTTCTGGCCGTTTTCGCTCGCATTGACAGCGAATCCCCCACGAGTAGTGCACCGCTGGCGCTGGTCGAAGTCGAAATCGATCAACTGGTTGTCACACGCTATGACAGCGAGGGCAATAAACTCGAGCAAAGCAGCGCGACACATGCGATCCGACTCGAAAATCAGTCTACGACTGACCTGTCAGAGTTAGAAGTCCGGCGCCGGGACCGCCAAGGGCAAGAGTGGATACTGGCCTCCCCAAATGGCACTTCAGACGCGTCGAATGACACGGTGAAACTGGAAGGTGGTGTCGTGGTCTCGCAGGCGGATGGTGTTAACCTTCTCACCAAGACAGTAGTGGTCGATATCGCCTCTAGTAGAGCTATCTCGACGGATAAAACACAATTGACCAGCAATCAAAGTTCGTCGGTATCAGATGGGCTCGTTATTGATCTTGAGCAGGGAACAGCGAAGCTACTGGGTCAAGTGCGATCGACATATCAGCGGAGCCAGCAGACGCCATGACATTGGGGATACAGCGCATTACCGTTCTATTTCTCTGTCTCGACCTCTTTGGGGCAGCGGCCGTGCTTGCGGCGGATACCGATCAGCCAATCGAGATATCTGCGGACAGCGCCATGCGTGAGGAACCCTCAGGTAAGACGACTTATCGCGGTGACGTCGTGCTAACCCAGGGTAGCTTGGAAATTCGCGCTGATAGCCTAGTCTTCAGTTTCGATAGTGACAATTGGACCATCATCACAGCAAAAGGCAATCCAGCGACACTGAAGCAGCAACCTGAAAATGCCGAGACGCCCGTAGATGCCAGCGCAGAGATGATTGAATATCACGAGAAGAGTGAGCGCGTGCGTTTAATCGGGAAGGCGAAAATCCTTCAGGACGGAGCAGTGATCGAGGGCAGTACGATCGAATATTTAGTGGGAACGCAGCGCGTCATGGCCGCTGGCTCTCCCGAGACAGGTGCACCTCAACGAGTCAAGGTGACCATCCCCTCCAACTCGTTACGCGACGGTAAATAGGATGACCGAAGTGCTCTCCGCCACAGGTTTAGCGAAGGCATACAAGGGCCGTCGTGTGGTGGATGGCATGTCGATGTCAGTGAATGCTGGCGAGATCGTTGGACTGCTTGGGCCAAACGGCGCAGGAAAAACAACCTGCTTCTACTTGATGGTTGGACTGGTGAAAAGTGACGAAGGTGCCATCACCTTGTCCGGAGAAGACGTAACCGACCTACCTATCCATTTGCGCGCGCGGCGCGGATTGGGCTACCTCCCTCAAGAGGCATCCATCTTCAGAAGGATGACGGTCGAAGACAACATCATGGCGATTTTTGAAACACGTGATGATTTGTCTCAGGACGAGCAGCAAACCCAATGTGAGGAGTTACTTCAAGAATTTCACATCGCACACATCAAGGACTCGCTTGGACAAAGCTTGTCAGGTGGCGAGCGACGACGTGTTGAGATTGCACGTGCCTTGGCAACGGAGCCCCGCGTCATATTGCTCGATGAACCGTTTGCCGGGGTTGACCCTATCTCCATCTCGGATATCAAAGCTATTATTACGCATCTCAAAGAGCGTGGTCTTGGTGTGTTGATCACCGATCACAACGTCCGGGAAACCCTCGACATCTGCGAGCGCGCCTACATTGTGAGTGAGGGCAAGGTTATCGCTGACGGCGATGCCCAGAGCATTCTTGATAACGCCAATGTCCGGAAAGTCTATCTTGGTCAAGATTTCCGCCTCTGATACCACGGTCGGAATTGGCGCATGCAAAACCTTTGCCAACTTGATTGCCTTCCCCGATTTGAAAGCGCTACACTAATTCTCCAATAGCGGCTTTCAGAGATCTATGAAGCAAGCTCTGCAGTTAAAGCTTGGTCAACAACTCACGCTGACACCTCAGCTTCAGCAGGCTATTAAGCTCCTCCAACTCAGCACTCTAGACCTCCAGCAGACCATTTCAGAAACACTCGAGAGCAATCCACTTCTAGACGAAGAGGAGCTGATTGCCGAACCTGCCGATGACAATATACGCGAAAGCGTCGACTTCTCAGATAGCGTCAGCGACGCCATTCCGGGGACAGAACTCCAAGTTGATGCCGCATGGGAAGACGTCATGCCTTCTGCCGCACCCCCCTCTTCAGGGATGAGCACAGGTTCAGATGATCTGACTTTTGCAGAGCGTGATTCATTACCGGAGACACTCCAATCGCACCTATTGTGGCAGCTGAATCTGACTCGCTTTTCCGCGACTGACCACGCCATTGCCCTGGCATTCATCGACGCTGTCGACAGTGAAGGCAGGCTAACCCAGACCCCGGAACAAATCCATGCAGGATTGGCGCTTGATGACGTGGAAATGGATGAGGTCATGGCGGTCTTGCACCGGCTGCAACACTTCGAGCCCACCGGGGTCTTCGCCACGGACCTGAGAGAGTGCCTATTGATTCAACTCCGACAGATGTCTGTCGACACACCACACCGTGATACAGCCGGCTTACTGGTAAGTCGACACATAGAGCAAATTCCGGTGGCTGACCCAAAAAATCTCGCGCGTCGGATGCGAACCACCCCCGAGGATATTCTAGGTGCCCTTACGCTGATTCGAACGCTCAACCCAACGCCCGGATCAACGGTTGCCGCTGAGGCTACGGAGTACATCGTTCCTGATGTTTTTGTAAAACGCGCAGAGGGAAAATGGCGCGTCGAGCTCAACCCCGATATTGCACCCAAATTACGCATTAACGATCACTACGCGGATCTACTCAGTGCCGGCTCGTCGGCTGACAGAGACTACGCTCGGACCAGCATGCAAGAAGCGAAGTGGTTCATTAAGAGCCTGATGAGTCGCAACGAGACGCTGCTAAAAGTGGCTTCGTCCATTGTCCAGCATCAACGGGCTTTTTTAGATCACGGCGAGGAGGCCATGCGCCCACTTATTCTGGCCGACATTGCGGGAGAGGTGGACCTCCACGAGTCCACCGTTTCCCGTGCAACCACACGGAAGTATATGCACACGCCCCGCGGCATCTACGAGTTGAAATATTTCTTCTCGAGTCACGTGGCCACCACTGAGGGAGGTGAGTGCTCATCGACAGCCATCAAGGCGCTAATCAAGCGCATCGTGGCAGCGGAAAACCCTCAAAAACCTTGGAGCGACGCAAAACTCTGCACTCTGCTGGCAGACGAAGGCGTCGTAGTCGCTCGACGTACGGTTGCGAAGTACCGAGAGCAAATGAACATAGGACCATCTAACGAGAGAAAGCGGTTTATTTGATTATTGAAATGACAGGAGATTAGGCCATGCGATTGACCATCAGTGGACATCACGTAGAAGTAACCGACGGACTAAGGGAGCACATCTCCAAAAAACTAAGACGAGTGCAACGGCACTGCGACACTATCGATCACATAGAATTTGTTTTGGTTGTGGAACGGGCTAAGCACAAAGCGGAAGCAAATCTTCACCTCGCCGGAGCCGACTTCTTCGCCTCCGAGACATTATCTGATATGTATCCGGCTATCGACTCGGTCATTGATAAACTCGACCGGCAAGTCACGGATCACAAACGTAAACAACGAACTCACTAAAACACACAACGGATCAAGCGATATTTGTTGGGTCGGTATATACTTCTAAGGTCGGCTTTTGCCGGCCTTTTCAATTGGGCTGGCTTTAACATGCAGTGCTCGCCTACCACTGGGTCAGTGCGAGCAAGAGAGCACGAGAGCAAGACCATGCGAATTCTCATTGTCAGTGGTACCTCCGGGTCGGGTAAAAGTTCAGCCCTTAACCAGCTAGAAGACCTGGGCTATTACTGCGTTGATAACCTACCCATCGCACTCGTTAGCTTTCTTATTGAGCATTTCTCGCAACAGTCGTCAGCCAGCCACAAGGGTTTAGCGATCTGCATCGATATCAGGACCGAGTACGCGGGGGTTACCGACTTTAGGGACTATCTGAAAACACTTCGCGAGGGCTTGGAACTGCAACTCATCTTCTTCGATGCGACTTCGCAGGCATTGAGCAAACGCTTCAACGAGACCCGTCGGAAACACCCCCTTAGTAAAGATGGTCGTTCGCTGAGCGAGGCCATTGCGGCCGAGAGGGAGCTTCTAGAACCTCTGGCATCCGCCGCTGATCTCATTATTGATACCAGCGAGATGTCACCCTACCAACAACGAGAACTTGTGACCGAGCGCGTTGATGCAGCTGACACCAACTCGCTGTCAATTCAGGTTCAGTCCTTTGGATTCAAAAAAGGTGCGCCCGTCGATGCCGATATCGTCCTGGATATGCGCATGCTGGCCAACCCATATTGGGAGCCCGAGTTAAGGGCCTCTACAGGACAAGCACCAGGCGTTATTGATTTTCTCGAGAGCCACGATCAAACGCATAAGGTCGCTAATGACCTTATCGAGATGCTGATTCGCTGGGTGCCCATGTATAAGGCGAGTCAGCGAGCCTACCTAGGCATTGCCATAGGCTGCACAGGCGGCAAACATCGCTCGGTATATATGACAGAGCGTGTTGGAAAGGCGCTCGCCGACCAGTTCTCAAGCGTGACGATACTTCACAGAGATATGCCACGAGAATAGATCGCTTTCTTGTGGTATTTGTTCTTACGGTGAAAACGGGCAAGCAATGTTACCCTTCACGCGCGATTGAGAGGGATACACGATGGTTGATCTGAGCGCACAAGCAAGCATTGCAGTGACTCGCGTCACCGATGCATTGCGCTCGGGCACCCCCTCGGATGTCGCGTCTCTGCTAGCAGATATGTCGCCCGGTGACATCGCTCACCTTATCAGCTCCTCGCCTCCAACCACCCGCGACGAGCTTTGGGTATTGCTCGATCACGAACAGGAAGCAGACGTCCTCAATGAACTGCCCGATGACATTCGGAATAACTTCCTGGCTGAACTGCAACCCGAGGCAGTCGCCGAACTCATTGTCCAGCTAGATGACGATGATGTTGCGGACATTCTTCATGAGCTGCCTCAGGCTGATACAGACCGAATTCTTGACTCGCTAACTGAGTACGATCGAGGGCGTTTTGAAACGGTACTCAGCTACCCCGACGATGTTGCCGGCGGATTGATGAGTACCGACACGCTCACGATCCGAGCTGATCTGACAATGGACGTGGTCCTACGCTACCTGAGACGTCATACGCGACTACCTGAGAACACGGATAGCCTTATTGTAGTCAACCGCGATGATAAGTATGTTGGACTATTACCGGTCAGGACGCTCCTCGTCTCGGATCCAAATACCTCCGTTCGAGAGATGATGAAGACCGAGCGTGAACCACTTGACGCCATGACTTCCGCTGACGAGGTTGCACGTCGTTTTGAACGAAATGACTGGATCTCTGCGCCCGTGGTTGATCCGGATGGCAAATTGATTGGTCGAATTACCATTGATGACGTGGTTGACGTGATTCGTGAGCAAGCCGACCACAGTCTGGCGGTGATGGCAGGTCTCGGTGACGGCGACGCATTTACGCCTGTATTAAGTACCGCACCTCAGCGGGCCATTTGGCTTGCGATTAATCTGGCGACAGCCATCCTCGCGGCATCCGTCATTGGGCTCTTTCAGGACACGATTGAGAAAGTTGTTGCGCTTGCTGTGTTGATGCCCATCGTTGCTTCCATGGGCGGCATCGCAGGGACACAAAGCCTGACAGTTCTTATTCGTGCGATGGCCATGGGTCAGATTAACGATCGAACGGAAGTCTGGTTGGTGCGACGAGAAATCCTCGTGTCGCTCATCAACGGCTTATTGTGGGCAGCAGTCATTGCCGTCATCGCTTCCTATTGGTTCAGTGACATACGACTCGGTATGATTATTGCCTTCGCGATCGTTATCAACCTGATAACTGCGGGTATCGCCGGCGCGTCTCTACCGCTGCTCTTAGACCGATTAGACATAGACCCCGCGCTCGCCGGCGGTGTGGTCCTCACGACCATCACTGATGTTGTAGGATTCTTTGCCTTTCTCAGTCTAGCGGCCTACCTCTACGGTTGATTCGCAATGTCTGACGATTTGCTTGAGGACGATGATGACGGCTTGATCGAGAGTAAAAGTGCTCGAAAGCGTCAAATGCACGCCCTTCAAAACCTGGGAGAACAGTTAGTCGATCTCTCAGCGACACAACTGGCAAAACTCAATATTTATAACGAGGCGCTGATCGAAGCGGTGCAATTGGCCCAGCGAATATCGCATCGCAGCGGTAGGCGCCGGCAAATGCAGTTCATCGGCAAACTCATGCGCAGTGCGGATGCTAAGCAAATCGCCGATGCGCTCGATGCCCTTCACGAAACATCGCGGAAAGCAAAGGCGCAAGAGCGCGTTATCGAGGGTGCTAGAGATGCGCTGCTCACCAGAGGCGACGAGGCGCTGCCAGAGGTTCTCGCCATTTGGCCTGACGGTGATCGCCAACTGATCAGGCAGCTCACTCGCAGCGCGCACGAAGAGCGACAACGGGATCAGGCACCCACGTCATCGAGAAAACTCTTTCGTTATCTGCGCTCACTATCCGAAGCGACGGCTGAAGACTGATCTTCAGCCGCACCGTTATCTCTAATAGACGATAATTTGGCGTCGAATACGCGGACAAACTTAACCTCTGGCGAGCTCACGCGCCCGCTCACTGAGTACACGCCACTGGACAGACTCTTCATTTGGTCCTCAAAGACCTTACTTGCAAGATAGGCTCCCGCAGCAATGGGCAAGCCACCTGCCAAGGCTGCCACCCATGGAATATTATCGACTAGCGGTAGTGTCACAACCAGCTCAGCGTCTATGGTTTCGGAGTTCATGTTATACAGACCGCCCAAGGCCAGTCTGCCTCCGCCATTTCGAATAGTGAACTCATTAATGTTGACCTCACCACGTCCGAAGGAAAAATCGCCACTCGCACGATCAAATGTCAGCCCCGGATCAAACAGCTGATTCACATTCGCCCGCTGAACAAGACCAGCTAAATTAAATACCCCAATAAAGCGGAGAGGGTCTGTGGCCTGCGATGGCACGGGCAGAAAAGAACCCGATTTGAGTTGAAGCTCAAGATCACCAGTCACTTGATTCGCTTGAAAATCGGTTGGCGCTCCGGGCCACTCAACCTTACCCCGAACTCTACCCGACGAGAAATCAACGACCGACCTTGCATCTAGGAGTGTCAATGCCTCACCGGCAACGGGCAGTGTCAAATCAAGCGAGGCGCGCGTGGTCGAACCGTCGCCTCTTCGCCAGCTAAATCGACTCTCCGGCCCGAAGGCCATCCCATCCAGACTCCCATCAAATTGGGCCAGATTGACACTCGATTCCGAGATCGATGCGTCGAAAGAGAGCGAACCCAGGTCTTGCCCTTTGAACAAGAGAGAATCAACAGCAATCTGCATCGCTGGCCATGAAGCCGCAGCTGGGTTATCCGATTCGATATCCAGCGCCGCGGCATTAATGGTTGGCAGTGAGTCAATGGACAGCGAGTCAATCTGGATATTCAGCTGGGCTTCAGGGCCATCGAAGTCAATTTCTGCCTTGATAAAATCGCCGACGAGGCCCAATGATGTAAATCCTCCCTCGTACTGCCCCTTTGAGGAGAACGCGCCGAAATTCGTCTCACCCAACTTGAGCCTGTCCACGGAAAAATCACGCCAAACGATCGCAGGGAGACCCAGATTGTAGCCACTGCTGAAGCGGGCCTGTGTGTCTGACCAAGCGCTGATATCGAGCTCTTCAACACGACCTGAAAGAACCGCTGTACCCGCATCAACATCATCGAGTGTGAGCTCCGGTCTCACATCCCCAATCGAGGCCAATGCCCGCCATGCATTTTCGGCGTCTTGCGCAATTGAGAGAGCCAGGTTGTTTGAATACTTGGCATCGATGGACAGAGCATCTACGATTTTCAGATCGATCTCCAGCGACTCTCTTTGTTCAGGCGATTTACTAAATGGGGAGGGAAGACCAACGGCCAACCCATCGAGGTCCGAGGAAACGTTGAGCGCCACGCCCTCTCCGGCCTGCAACACAATATCGAAAAGTGAACTGCCGTCGAGCAAACCATCTGGAACTGCAAAACCCAACAGCCGGTTGACATCGGCTCCACCCAGGCGCGCGGAAGTGGCGATAGAGAAGCCTTTTTGAGACAGCCCCAAATCGGTCTTATCGAGGTTCAGGTCAAGGATGATGTCTTGATTTTGAAATCGGGCTGCGAGTGATCCATCCGCAATACCTCGGGGGTACTCATACATAAACTCACCCTTAACCCGCTCAAGCGTTATAGGAGGAGCGGGAACGGACACGGTGGCTTCGCTGACTTCAACTCTAGTGGAGATGGTAGGGATTTTCGGTGCGCCCTTAATGGGTATCGAGAGATCGAAATAACCGCGAACTCGACCATCAACCGTGAGACCCCGTAACTTCGTAGTCACCCGCTCGGGAACGTAAGGAATACCAGCAATCTGCTCCACCGCCACGGCTAATGTGCCATCGATCATAGCCTGCGCGGTCAGCATGCGAAGCGCGTCCCGTTTACCTACTTGGACAAGCCCTTCGCTGATATCCAAGCCACCTATCAGTGCCGAATCCACATCAAATGTCACCAGTCCGTTATCTATCCCAACATGGCCGACTACCGACTCCGCAAGAGGCAGTCCTGATATCATATTAACGGCATCAAGGTCAGCTAAGGCTGACAGCTGAATGGATCTGAGCGGAACATCGACCTTGCGGACTCCACCCCTCAGGATAAACCCGACCTTACTTGCCTCACCCGTGCCAAGCGATGTTTGCATCCATCGATAAGCATCAGGGTCGATGGTCATTGGTGTGAAGGCCAATGCTCGCGATGCGGGAGCTCGACCAGAGCCAAGGACCACGTTGAGCGTTGGCGAACGACCGGGTGCCTGTGAAAACGGAATCTCGCCCGTAAGCAAGGCCATCGCCTCAAAATCGTCTGCTCGAGCTGCGGCGCGTCCATTTCGGATCACAACCTGGTCATCGGTGAGATCAAAATCGATAACGGCATTCACATTCCCCAGTTGCAAGGGGTCAGGGAATTGCGTGGGAATCCCCAGCGTTAAACCGCTGCTATTGACCTGTAGTTGACCGGCATTGCCCGATAGCATCAGCGAGCCCGAAAGTCCGCTGATCCCCGGAAAAGGCGTGTCTTCCTTCACGAAAATATCATCAAAATCTACCGCCACCCGCTGAATAGATTCATCAGACAGAGAACCACTAAGACTGAGGGCATTGATGGTCCCTGAGATTGACGCGGCCGCCAAGAGCTCCCTCGCAGAGCCTGGAATCAGGCCAGCCTCGAGTAATAGCTGCGCGCTTGAGGCCAAATCCAGATCATTGACCAGAAGCTCCCAGCCAGTGGTCGTTAAACCCACGTTAATATCATTGAACTGGACAGGTCCTTGCTCAAGTGTCGCTGCTACCTGAGCGATATTGACCCACGACTCGTTGCTGTCCAGAGTCGCCGTACCGTTTACCGAGAAGGCCATACTGGGTAGTCGTGCATCCGACGCAGGAAACAGAGCGTCGCCCGTGACTTCAAAGACAGTGCTCGCCTGTCCCGCTAACGCGTCGGTCCAGAAGAGAAGATCGCCAGTTCCAGACATATCTGCACCGAAAAACTTCGATATCGACCCCATGTCATCGGATGACACACGCCCACGCAGCGACCCGGCAAATCGAGACAAATCGAGAGGATTGCCTACCCCTGCACCGACGATGCTGACCGTTAATCCACCATCTCCGGTCGCCAATAACTGGAGTTGTCGATCACTGCCTTCTCGCCTTAAGTCAAGATCGACCACAAGCTCCAAGGCTCGCTCGGTGTCAGACAGCTCACGGAGCAGAGAGACCCGCATAGTTTCGAGCGCCAGACGTTCGATCTCAGTCGCAAAGACACTCGGGTCGATGGGTACAACAATGCCGGTAGCTTCATTGGTTAATCGCGCTGGAATAGCGACATCACTTGCACGCATCTCGGCGAGGATCAGCTGACGCTGTAACAGCGAACGCCAGGGATTAAGCGTGACCTGAAGACGCCCCGCACTAAATACACTGGTCGAGGTCCTCCTGTTGCGAATATTCAGATCCTCGAGAGCTAGCTTGGGTCGAAAGCCCTCCATTTCCGCGGTAATTCCGCCAACCTGTGCATCAAAACCAGTACGAGACTCAATTTCAGCAACGAGTGAGGTTTTGACGGCTGGTAGCAACGGCACCAAGGCCGTAGCAAGGCTGACCACAACAGCCATCAAGACAAGAAGTCCAATGGAGGTGCGCCAAATCACGCTCCCTAACGCTCGATAAGCCCGCTCAAACATGGGGATCTCCGAGGCTCGTCGCAATGCCGGCTGTCTCCAGCAAGGTGCGGGTCTCAGTCAAGGGCAAACCCACAACACCGCTATAGCTTCCCTCCAGTCGCTTAACAAAACTCCCGGCCAAACCCTGAATGCCATAGGCCCCGGCCTTGTCCCACGGCTCATCTGTCGACAGGTATTGTGCAATCAGCTCCGATGAGAGCTCAGCTAACTCAACTCGGGTAGTAATTAGCTCAGTTGTCACAACTACATCTGACATAAGTGTCACCGCTGTCATTACCTCATGCGTTAGACCGCTTAATGAGCGCAACATTCCCTCAGCATCAGCAAAAGAATCGGGCTTGTGAAATACGTGACCATGACACACGACCGTTGTATCGGCACCGAGCACCACACTGCCCGGCACCCAGACCCTAGCTGCTTTTTCAGAAGACATGCGACAGACGTAGTCACCAGGGAGCTCGTCGCGGAGCATTGCCTCGTCAATATCTGCGGCTTCACACTCAAAAGCGGGCACTAACATACGCAGAAGTTCGCGCCGCCTAGGGCTGGCGCTGGCCAGAATGAGCCTCATAGCAGCTGCCCGATCCGGAAACGTGCAGTATCGATGATTATGTTAAAAGGCCGCCACAGCAAGGCTGAAATAACGACCGCAATCAAATAACCAAGCCCATCAGATGGCACGCCCATAGCGGCTAAGACCACGCGCTGCAGTGCGACCGAAATGCCGAGCAGGAGAAAGATGACCGCTGTTTGCGATATCCAATCAAGCTGTCGGATGGTGTAAATATTATGGAGTAAAACATAAGCCACTATCGACAGACCCATTGACGCGGCACCCACAAGCGAGCCTTCAATTAAGCTGATCAAAATACCCACTGAAAACGCAAAAATAATACCGACTCGCGCGGGCGAGGACAAAACCCAGTAACAAACACAAAGCTCAAGCAATCGCGGCATGACTATCCTTAGCTCGATTGCATTCGCTGCTTGAAATAACAGGCCAGCCAGAATGACCGAGGCTATAACTGGAAAACCGATATTGCTCTCGTCTCTCACGCCGCTACCTCATTCCGCCTACGGCGCGTCAGTGGATGTAAGAATAAGTACGTGACTTTCGACATCCAAGGCGGCTGCAGTTTTAAGTGTCACCGACAAATAAGCAGCATCGCCAGAGGTCGTTGTCTCGCGGGTGAGGCCCACGGGATAGCCAGCAGGGAACCGCTCACCCAAACCGGACGTCACCCAAAGATCACCTGAACTGACGTCTGATGTGCTGGCAAGATTACGAATCACAAGTTGATCCAAACGACCCACACCCTCTGCGATCGCTCGCTGCCCCGTACGATTATTCAAGACCGGGATACCGTGTTGCAGATCGGTGACCAACAGGGCTCGGCTTGCGGTTTGACCCACTTGAACAATTTGGCCCATAACGCCCTCCGCGTTTAGAACCGGATGGCCAACATCGACACCTTCATCCCGCCCTCGGTCCAGCGTAAGCAAATGGCGATTCACGTCGGGCGACACAGCTACGATCCGAGCGACCGTCATGGTTGCATCCTCCGCAACCGGCGAGTTAAGTAGCGCGCGGTATCGCATATTCTCAGCGGTGAGAGCCTCCATGCGCTGAGTGCGCGCGCTCAGTATGAGATTTCTGTCCTCCAGCGCCTGAATCTGCTCACGCATTGACGCGCGACTTTCCAGATACTCTGCCACCGTTTGAAAAAAACGCTTTGGGACGTCAAGGGTATAGAAGGAGACCTCAGATAGGTCTGCGCCCACACCTTCCACTTTTCCCATCATGGGTGACTTGCGAAGAAACGCAACCAGCGCCAAAGCAATGCTTAGCGCCACAAGGAGGCGGATCGTGAGGAAACGTGGCTTTGAGAAAAGGCTGCTGATGATCTGTTCCTCGTTCTAAATCGAACCTAGAAACTTACTCAGTTGACATAAGGTCCAGTGAGTAATTGTCCATCAACTCTAGCGCCATACCGCCCCCTCTCACAACGCAGGTTAGCGGATCCTCAGCGATGACTACTGGCAGGCCTGTCTCTTCGGCAATTCGGGCATCCAAATCACGCAATAGAGCTCCGCCACCCGTGAGAACAATGCCAGTCTCGGCAATATCTGCGGCAAGTTCAGGCGGCGACTGTTCCAAAGCCATTCGAACCGCGCGGATGATGGCATCGACAGGCTCCTCGAGCGCTGTCATTACATCAGTGCTGTTAAGCGTAAAGGTACGCGGCACACCTTCTGCAAGGTGTCTGCCACGAACATCAATTTCTCTCTGCTCACTACCGACCCAGACACAGCCAACTTCTTGCTTAATTCGCTCGGCGGTAGAGTCGCCTATCAAACAACCGAAACGACGACGAACATGAGCCACAATCGCTTCGTCGAAGCGGTCGCCGCCGACTCGGATAGAGTCACGATAGACCACCCCGCTGAGCGATATAAGCGCGATCTCAGTCGTGCCACCGCCAATATCGACAACCATACAACCGACCGCTTCATCGACCTTCATACCAGCGCCGATCGCGGCTGCCATAGGCTCTTCGATAAGTCGAACATCCCGCGCTCCTGCGCCTTCCGCCGATCGTCTAATGGCCTCACGCTCAACTTGGGTTGACAAGCAGGGGACACATATAAGCACGCGCGGGCTTGGGCGCAGCCATGACGAGTGGGTGTCATGCACTTTCAGTATGAAGTGCTGAAGCATTTTCTCCGTCACCTGGAAGTCAGCAATAACACCATCTTTTAAGGGACGAATCGCCGTGATGTTACCGGGTGTTCTGCCCAGCATACGCTTGGCCTCAGTACCAACGGCCTCTATGGACTTCTGACCATTATGAACTCTGATAGCAACAACTGAAGGCTCATCAAGGATGATGCCGCGATCTTTGACGTAGATCAGTGTGTTGGCCGTGCCGAGGTCGATCGACAGATCGGTTGAGAACATACCCCGTAAACGCTTTAACATGTCTTTTTAGCCTGTGGACAAATACACTTTTACCACCGTTAAGAGCGAGCCCCCCTCGCTTCAAAACCCCAGGCTAAACCTAGGATGTCCTCGAATCATTGGACCGGTGCGATTAGTTGTTGAAATGTAACAATGCGATAGTTTTTGAGCAAGCTGGAAGTGTGTTAGGTTGCGCTCTCCACACCACCTGTTAGGCATTTATCGTGACTGATGCAGAAACCGTCAGAGATGTCGCGGCGTTAGCACGACTTGCGATCTCGGACCAAGACATCGAAAAGGCAACAGCGGAATTCAATCAGACACTTGCGCTGTTTGATGCACTCAATGCGGCTGATACGACCAATGTCGCGCCCATGATCAATCCACTCGATAGTGCGCAGCGTCTGAGAGTAGATGGTATCGAAACCTTGGTCGACAGAGCGGGTTTGATGCAAAATGCGCCGGCCAGCGAAGAGGACTACTTTCTGGTCCCGAGAGTACTCGACTGATGATAGTACCGTTCGAAACGATTTCTTCGTTGGCAAAGCAGTTAGATGCTGGACACGTCTCTTCACGGGAGCTGGTGGAAGATGCGATTGCACGAACTGAAAGGTTAAACCCAGAACTTAACGCCGTTATTGCTCTGGATAAGCCAGGCGCTCTAGCAGCGGCAGAAAAAGCCGACAAGGCTCGAGCGGATGGCGCAATCTCACCGTTACTCGGTGTACCCATGCTCCACAAAGACATTTTCTGCACGCGCGGCGTGCAAACATCGTGCGCTTCAAAAATGCTCGCAGATTTTGTTCCTCCCTACGACGCTACCGTTGTGAAGAAGCTTGGTAACGCAGGCATGGTCAGTCTGGGCAAATGCAATATGGATGAGTTCGCCATGGGCTCATCCAACGAGACCAGTTTTTTCGGAGCAGTAAAAAATCCATGGGACCTTAATCGGGTCCCCGGTGGATCTTCTGGTGGTTCAGCCGCGGCCGTTGCTGCCGGCCTGGCACCGTTGGCAACAGGGACCGATACTGGCGGCTCGATTCGTCAGCCTGCGGCGCTCTGTGGCATTACAGGCCTAAAGCCCACCTACGGAAGGGTATCTCGCTACGGCATGATTGCCTTTGCTTCCTCCATGGACCAAGCAGGCCCTATGGCGAGGACAGCCGAAGACTGCGCTTTAGTCCTGAATGCGATGGCCGGTCACGACCCGCTTGACTCAACCTGTGCCGATATTTCAGTGCCTGACTACTC
>Ga0163109_10000055_pt1 | contig 93665 bp, 88 predicted proteins | sample CRUFie1St13metaG_FD_108704 | JGI IMG/M metagenome (GOLD analysis project Ga0163109, IMG submission 108704) | Marine microbial communities from the Costa Rica Dome - CRUD Field 142mm St13 metaG | ecosystem: Environmental > Aquatic > Marine > Oceanic > Photic zone | place: Costa Rica: the Eastern...
ATTTGTTCGGTAGGCTTCATCTGTCACCGTCCATACTTTCGCGCCGTCATCTCCTCGAATGGCGCGCAGAACGCCATCTCGAGTGAAGGCACTATCTGCGTAAGTATTGAATACGATTTCTGGAACGCAATCTAGGTCGAGATCAGTGACCATAGGAATCGATGACACTTGATAGTATTCGGGTAGATCATCGGTCGCTGGGGTGACGTGATTCCAGCTCGGTGTGCAGGTGCTGGTTTGGCACATTTCCGCTTTTTGGCAATCGGAATCGCTCATACAGTTCCGAAGTCTTCGCCGGCCCCAAGAGAAGAGAGGCACCGGGTCGAAAACGCCTTTTGGGGGTTCATAGGTGCATTCAGCATCGCTCCGAAGAGGTAGGCAGCGACCGAGCACCGGGTCGCAAAATTCACCGCTGGGGCAAGTATTTTCCGATGCTATTGTTGCGCAACCAGAGTTCATGCAGCGGTTACCCAGTGTAATGCACTCGTCCAGGTAACATATTTCTCCGTTTCCACAACATGTTTGTGCCGGTCCGCAAGGGGGTGTACCGCCGCAGTCCACTTGACAGGCTCCCGCGTTGCAAATTTCACCATCGCCACAGCAAACCTCGCCACACTCTTTGTTTTCAGAGCAACATATACCGCTGGATAGGCAGCTTTCTCCAGTTCCACAGCAAATTTGTGAATTACCGCACCGAACCGTTTCACATCGGTCAACGCATTCGTTATTCAGACATTCTTGACCGTCTAAACAGCAGTCGGTACCGCAGCGAGTTTTCGGTGCGCTACAATCTTCCCCTACTGGCTCACAGACACCATTTGTGCATTGTTCGCTGCCGCTACAGCAGATGCTACCGCATCGTGTCTCAGAACTTTCACACCTTTGACCCACAATGCAATCACTTGCGATGCATATCTCTCCAGTCGCGCATTCGGCATCAGAAATACAGTCTATCGCAACAGAGGATGCTTCTTCTTTGCAGCCGACAGAACTGCCGCTCATAAGAATCATAAAAGTAAATAAAAACCCTCTCCAGCAACGCATCATCTGTTTGAGATACTAACGGCGAGGTACGCATTGGCAAAGCAAAACTTCGTTTTTTAGGATGTAGGTGAGTGCGTCCGGTCACAAAATAGTAATTCACTTAGTCTGGCCAAGCTCAACAGACCTTTTTTGAGCAGCGTTTATTGCGGCGTGAATGACTTGGTCAAAATTGTTTTCATCGAGAGCAGCAAGTCCTGCCATGGTTGTTCCCCCGGGACTGGTCACTTTTTCTCGCAGTTGTTGAGGTGTTTCTTTTGTTTCCTTTAGCAACACTGTCGCGCCATGAACTGTCTGCGTGACAAGATCTAAGGCTTTGACTGCGTCAAGTCCATGAGCGACTGCCGCATCGACCATCGCTTCAATAAGTCTCATTACGTACGCAGGTCCGCTTCCTGAGAGTCCGGTGATGAGATCAATGTCTTTTTCTGGGATTTCAACGCTGATTCCTAAGCGATCGAACAAATCGAAACAGAAGTCTACATCATCTTCAGTGGCCTCAGCACCTCGAGTAAGCCCGGTTGCGCCACTTTTGACCAGAGCAGGTGTATTGGGCATGGCTCGAATAAGTCTAACGCGTCGGTGCGGATCTTGGGTTTTTTTTCCAATAGCATGTTCAATCTGCGCACAAGAGATTCCTGCGGCAACCGACATAAATAGTTTATTGACCGGACTCAGTAACTCTAGTTCGTCGAGTACTTGGGGCATTTTTTGAGGCTTGACTGCAAGAACGACAACCTCAGCTTGTTGAGCAATTTCGAGATTCGAACGGCCTGGACTGACTCCAAGTTGCTCGGCTTTACGCTGTGTGGACTCATCTGTTGAATTGCGAATAAAAATCTTACGTCCGTCGGTACCGGATTCGAGGAGCCCCTTAATTAACGCCGTCGCGAGATTTCCTGCCCCAATGAAGGCGAAGTTCTGATATTTCGGGTTGTTTGTCGTTTCGCGCACGCCTTTGTCTTAGCGAAAGGCATCGAAGATGTCGATATCTACGCATATAAGTTGTGAATGTTCGTAGAAGGGCGGCTGTCTCGAAAAGACTTTTTATATAGCACTAGATTATCTCGACCAAAGCCGACGAATTGAGCTACACCGTATATATGGCACAAAATTCTCAACTGGTATTGGCGTCCGCGTCACCAAGACGTCGGGAACTGTTAGAGTCAGCAGGTTTTCGTATTTTGGTCCAACCGCAGGGGATTGATGAAACAGTTTTGTCGAACGAAAAGCCTGTGGCTTATGCGCGGCGAGTGGCTTTAGAAAAGGCGCAAGCTTGTTCATCGGAATCTAAGCAAGTAGTACTGGCGGCGGATACCGTAGTTGCTTTTGAGGAAACGATATTGGGCAAACCTGAGGATGACGAGCATGCGTTTCGCATCTTGTCGACGCTCAGCGGCCAAATACATTACGTTCATACCGCAGTCGTTGTCTTGGGGACTGAGACGCTGGTCGATGTTGTGACAACTCGGGTCCAATTTCGAGAGCTGAGTGATGCTGATATTCAGCGCTACATCAACACGGGCGACGGAAGAGACAAGGCTGGGTCCTATGGAATTCAAAGTAAAGGTGGATGGCTCGTAGACAAAGTCACGGGATGCTATACGAACGTTGTGGGTCTGCCGCTCCCCAGAACGATCGAGTTGCTCGATCAATGCGGCGTACGTCATGACTAATTTTAACGAACGTTGGGAAAATGTATCGCAGAGAATTGAGGGGGCCTGTCGTGCGGCGGGACGAGATCGTGACGAAGTGAGGGTGGTTGCCGTCAGCAAAAAACAACCGATGGATCGTCTTCACGAAGCCTACGCGCTCGGTATTCGTGACTTTGGCGAAAATTACGCGCAAGCATTGAGTCAGCGCATGGCGGAAATGCCTACAGATATTCGCTGGCATATGATTGGGCATCTCCAGACCAATAAGGTGCGTTTGCTCAGTGATACCGTTTTTTCAATCCACACCGTACATTCTGAAAAGCTCGCCCGTCGAATTGTAGGGGCAGGTGAGAGGCAGCCTCCAATCGAGCTTTTACTTCAGGTCAATATCGGGGAAGAGCCGCAAAAGTCGGGGGTAACTCCGCAAGAACTACCAACGATCTTAGAGGCTTTGCAAAAGTCAAATATTGCAGGATTAAAGGGACTTATGGCGATTCCTCCTCGGGATGATAACCCTCGTCGGTGGTTCGCGGGACTTCGCGAGCTGAGAGATGAAATGGTCCAGCGTTTCGATTTTACCCTGCCTATCCTTTCAATGGGGATGAGTGCTGATTTCGAAGATGCGATTCGAGAGGGTGCAAATTTGGTTCGATTGGGGACGGTTCTGTTTGGTCCTCGGCCATCGTAGAGGACGATTATTTGCGGGCTTACGTGCGATCGGGTAACTGATTATAAGGTCATGAAGCTCACACCGATAGATATACAACAGCAGCAATTTCGAACTGCACTGAGCGGCTTTGACAAAAAAGAAGTCGATGCATTTTTGGATCTCGTCGCGAGTTCTTTTGAAGAACTGCTTCATGAAAATAATCGATTCCAAGCTGAAGTCCGAAGACTTGAGTCATCTCTCGATGACTACCGAGAAAGAGAAAAGACGCTGAAAGAAACCATGATCACGGCTACTCGAATTTCGGAAGATATAAAAGAAGGGGCTCGCAAAGAGTCTCAAATTGTAATTGGTCAAGCTGAGATGCAAGCGGAACAAATCATTCATAATGCTCATCAGCGACTACTCCGTATCATGGAAGATATCGACGAACTTAAGCGCCAAAAAGCGCAGTTTGAAAGCGGATTGTCATCTATGCTGAAGTCTCACGAAAAACTTCTCAAAGCGATGAGTGAACGCGACAATTCAATAGAAAGTGTCGAAAGTCTCGTTTCTTTTCGAAAGAGTGAGGCTGACTCAAGTAAGAACGGAGCGGGCAAATCCGCTTCTTCCAGGGCAAAACTAAGTCCTGTTCCCCGAAAAGGTCCTCCTCAGGCAGACAGAGAAGAGACTTCGAGGCGAACAGCTTCGAAAAGTTCTTAGTTTTGATTTTCTGAGATAGTCATCGACAAATAATTGTACCAACGGATTAGGAACGAGAAAAAACGTCGCCGTTTCATATGATGCCTTTAACTGAGAATGGCAACAAAGCATGATAAACTCTACACAAGATTTGTTAGTGAACGTAGACAGAAAACCTAGCGTTGCGGAGTCGACAAGCCCGAAATATTCGGATCAAGATTTTTCTACAGTAACGCTCGTTTACCGCTCAAAGCGCTACGAGTATTTGCTGTATAACGAACAGTTATCTAACGCCGCGTTATCGTTAGTAGACAAAGAATCCTTTACACATTCAATGGTTTTGCAAGCCCAAGCGAAAAAATATGCAGGCATAATAGGCTTTTCGGAATCCAAAGATTTCAACGATTGTCTCCTTAATTTTGGGTTCAAGGAGGCTGGTCAACTTGTCCTGCGCCGACGGTACTTAAAACCATTCCCTTTCGGAAAAGGGTTAGGTCTTGGTCGACTAAGTTTCAGAACGATGGCGCGATTTTCTAACAATATTCGTCATAGAATTGTCGAAGCAGATATCGATAAAGATTCGTTGGCGACGATGGCTCGAATTTATGGAAGATCCCAGAGCCAATTTGATTCAATCTTCTCGGCTGAGCGTTCAATGAGTAGCCTTGAAAAAAAATATATGAGTGAATCTCGAAAAAATCACTATGTATTATTTTTGCGCAAAGATGTTGGTGCGAAGACCGATTCTTACATCGTATTTAGTGAACATACAGACGAATTAAATCGTCAAACGATGGTGATAGAAGATTTTTGGACGAGCCGAGGTGGTCGACGCGAGATGGCGTGGCTCATTACGGAAGCATGTATATGGGCTTTGGGAACGGGCTTCTACTGGGTGGATGATTGGACCATGAAAGGTAGTCGTGAGTATGGCGTGTCTCGCTTATTGGGTGCGGTGAGGCAGCAAGATATGCGACGAATCTTCGCGCGCAATTTAGACGGTTTTCCTCCAATTGATCTTAGCAGGGGCCATTTTCGATTCAGCGATTTTTCGATGGTGGGAGATTGATCTCGCTGTGACGGTCGATGAGGAGAAAAATACCACTGAGAAACGTCCTTATGGTCTAAAGATCATTAGGAATGCGATGGTTCCTTTGCTCGACGAGCATGGTAAACCTAGAGGTTTCGGGCCATACAATGGGGTCGTCGGTGCATGCAATATTTGTCCTGCCCGATGTTGCCGTTATACAGTAAAGGTTTCGATCCCAGATGCTCTTAGGTTTTGTAAAGTGCTCGGAGTACCATTTTTCGCTGGGCTCAACCTTGTAGCGAGTGATTCTGTGCGCGCATTCACAGTGAGCTATGATTCGCGATTGTTTCCAGACGTGAGTGAGGACGACTTTTGCGGCAAGGCTGAAATCGCTCTCAATCGTCGAGAAGATGGTGGCTGTAGTCACTTGGTTGAAATAGGAGGTTACGAAAGATGCGGCGTATATTCTGCGCGGCCATCAACCTGTAGACTTTATCCCGTTGTGTGGGAATCAGAGGTCGCTCGGGGTGGACCACCAATCATTTCCTGCCCAGTGGCATACGGAATGACTCCCAAAATGGAGGCTGATTTTTATCGTGATGCTTCAGAGTCGATTGAGAATTGGCAGTTGCATGATGAGTTAGTCGAGCGATGGGAGATGAGTTCTGAAGATGAGTTTCCGCGCGATGCGATGACCTTCCTTAATTTTGTTTTGTCCCGAGCGGCGGAGCGGTCAGGTATTGAGTTAGCGGGAGTGCTTGATCATGGAACCCCTTTTGAAAGGATGGCTGAAGCGATGATGTTCTCTAGAACGCTCTAACGCCTTTCCTTTGAACCTTGGTTTTTCTAAGTCACTTCTAAAAGGCGATAACGTATTCTTTTTCTATAAGTCTTATGATGATTTCCGCAGTGCCAGGGTCATTCGTAATAGCGAGGTCCAAAACGCGGTCTAACTTACCGTGGTTGTAGATGAGCTGGAAGATATCAAGTTCACTCGCGTTCAGGTCGCTTAGATTTGCCTCTAGTGGCTTAGAAATTGTGAGGTCACAAGACGAGTCAGGAAGATTATCTGAAATTAATTGGAATTTATCGAATGTATTTTGAGCGGTACTCACTAACTGTGTGATTGGCTCTTCTAATTCGAATAAGAAATCAACATCAGGTTCAAGAGGCACAAATCGATAGGTGCCTGATTGCCAGCCTATGATTCGAGATAGGGCTTTGTGAGGTCCCATCTCATCGCGATTTTGGTAGGTCGCGAAAAAGATATTGCCGTCTCTTACATAGATATCACCCAGCACCTTACCGGTGTTGAGTGCAAGTCGGCCAGTCTTCTTAGCGCTGTTGAGTAAGGCGAGTAAGTCTGGGACGCGAGCATCATCTAGTAATCCGCTCAATTCATCTTTATCGTTGACCGGATTTTCAGATAACTTCCGAGAAGTTGCCTTATTGGCTGTGTCATTTGAGTTGGATACAACTTTTAGAATAGAGGTCCCGATAAGTATCCGGTCCCCAACCGACAATTCGGCGGTTTTCTCTAACCGTTCACCGTTCACGAATGTACCGTTCGTAGACCCAAGATCTTCGATGGTCAGCGCGCCCTGTGAGACCTGAATGATCGCGTGTTTTCTAGAGACCATGTCCTCAACAAGAACCATATCGAATTCAGACGCTCGCCCGACTACGACTTCCTGGCCTTCAGGAATCGGAAATTCACCGCCTTGGTATTTTCCAGATAAGAACTTGAGTGCAAATTGCTCTTTCACGTGGCCCTAGCTTAGTCGTCCTTTCTGATTGGTTCAAGCATTTCCAGATATACCGATGCACGGTCGTGAACGGTTGCACTTTCGGGTATGGCTTCAAGTAGCTTGCGTGCTTCTGCTTGCTCATTCAGACGGATGTACACGAGGGCCAGCTCCAGAGCGACAGAAGCGTTGTCGGGTTGTTCGTTCAATATCAGGTGAAAATGCTCTGCTGCTTCCTCGTATTCTCCCCGTTCAGCAAGTGTTTGGGCTAGCTTTCGTCGAACATCTAGAAAGTCGGGTGCTAACCCCAATGTGCGCCTATATTCGATGACTGCCTCGCCAAGCAGGGCGGCACTTCGATAAGCATGAGCCACCTCAGCATGTAAGTTCGCGATTTTCTGCCGCACAAGAATCCCTGGAGATTTTTCTTGGTTCGAGGAGACTTGGCTAATGATGGCTTCAGCTTCTGCGAAACGTCCGAGGTCGTTATACGTGATCGCCAGGGCCATTGCCGCTTCTGTATAGCCTGGGTTGAGTTCGAGAGCTTTCTCTAGATGAAAACATGCGTCTGCAAATGCGTCTCTTTTATGGAGTAAATTCGCGAGTTTATGATGTACATCAGGAAATGCATCTCCGCTCAGAGCAAGGATCTCTCGATAGGCGGTTTCAGATTCGGAATCGTTTCCAGCGGACGAGGCCTTTTGGGCGCGAGCCAGTGCTTTCTCAAGTGGGGTCATAGGACGCTACATCAAAGAACTATCATGCTTTGAATGATCCCGCCTAAAATTCACCGTGAATTGAGTGAATCAGCCATTGTCCCGCCGATTTACGCAAGGTGAACTCCGATTTTTTGATGGTGTCGTCTTTATTCGTTAATTTTTGGTTTGCTGTGGTGATTGAAGAAGGCTCTAGCTGGTGTACTTGATTTCTCGAAATAAAGGCCCATTCGGTCACATGGGCCTGAGTTTGTGTGAGATCCACGGTATATCGGTCGGGCCGTAGTCGTAATTTACCTTTCAGTGCCTGACGAATACGGGCTTGCGCTTCAATTCGATTCTCGTCTCCGTTGCGATACTTGGGATGAAGAGTCTGTGCATATGCTATCTCCGAATTGCTTTCAATTGCATCAACTCGCATATCCATGAGCGTAATAATATCTCGCACGTTGCTCAAAAGGCCGGAACGAATCTGATGCGTAGGCTGATGAACCACTTCTAAAAAAACAGGCCCCCTAACCGCCCATTTGTGCTCACCGATTAATTGCGTATCAAGATGAGCGTCAATCATTTTGCTGTTGGGAAAAGAAGCTTCCTGTAGGATTTTTATCTGGCTAAACTTCATCTTAACGGAATCGAAAGATCGATAAATATTTTTGAGATCTCGTAAAAGCTGCTCCCTATCTCCTAACGGGTCAATGTAGTCCTTGTGGATGAGCGCATCGACTTCGTCGATTGCTCGAGATGAAATTAAATCTGCGATATGAGTCACGCTAGATGTATGACTCTCGGGGCAGGCAGCGGTGCAGATCAGCACAAAAGCCAAAAGACATCGCTGTTTTTTCACCATGATATTAAATCTATACCTCAATCGACTCGATGGTGTCATTCTTCTTCGTTCCATACCTTGGCAGGACTGGTTATTATGCAATCTCCATGGCAAGCTAGCGATGAAATGGTTCGTGGTGAGATTGAATGGGAATTTTCGGAAAGTGACGATGGTAGCGGGAGCTTTATGGCGACCAATAAAGCGATCAATCTTATTCGTCAGCATCTTACCCGCGGCGAAGTAGATGTTGCTCAAAGTTTATATGAAAGCTGTGCAGAAGATGTCGGTGATGAGTTACTCCTCGAATTAGACGTGGCGTCGACTCATCTACAAAAGTCACTGGCAAATCTTTTTTATCGTTCACGAGATTACCGACGAGCCGCGAAAACCTGCGTGCGCCTTGGTGAATGGTCTCAAGCTGCCCGGGCGTTTCAAGCCGCCGGTGATTATGCCGGTGCGGCAGAAGCCTATCTTCGCGGAGGAAATACAAAAGAAGCTGCTGCGCACTTCGAAAAAGCGGGGCACACTCAAAGGGCGATCGAGCTTTACAAAAGCGACAACAATTTTGGCCGAGCCGCGGATGTCGCGGCGGCAAGTGGAGATTTAGTAAGCGCGGCCAAAATGTGGGTCAAAGCAGGTGACCGAACGGCAGCGATTAGGTCTTTATCTTCGGTTTCAGTCGGTCATTCTAACTATGCTGAAGCGACGGCTATGCTTAATAAAATGAATCCAGAGCGTCCGACGACGCTCATGGAAAGGGCCGTGACTATAGAGAATCGTGATACCGAACATGCTCGTCCAGCTTTTCAGCCGGAGGTTGAAAGCAACGATCCTTTTGGAGCGCTTGATGGTGCCGTCTTTGAGCGAAATAAAGCTGAAGCTCGCCCTGTATCGTTATCTCAGCTTGATCAAGTGACTCGACGAGCCGCTGCGAGGTACGTCACAAAGATGGAAGGCTACGATTCGCTCAAGCAGTTGGCGCTTTTTGAGTCCCTCAGTTTGGATTCCATGAGGGCGCTTTATCACTTGGGGAACCATGTAAATTATAGCCCCGGCGAGATCTTGATTGAGCAAGGAAGGCCTGGAGAGGCTTTGTTTATATTGCGTTCAGGTAAGGTCAAAGTTTGTCTTATAAATGGCCAGAACGAGACGGTAGTAGCCGAAATGAGCTCTGGGGACTGCCTCGGCGAAATGTCGATAATAGATGAAACTCCTACTTCTGCTCGAGTTGTGGCGGTAGAAGAAACGGTCGCCTTTGTGATTCGCCGGGATGCCCTAATGACATTCATGTATCGAGATGACCGGATCGCCCTCAAAATATACAAATCTTTTGCGTCTATTTTGTCGAAGCGTCTCAGAACTGTCACAAAACAGCTACAAGAGCCAAGAGATCCTGTCTTGACCTCATAGGTCCATGGTGTAAGACATCCGCCCAATGAAAAGAATCGCAATTAATGGATTTGGACGAATTGGCCGAGGTGTGTTTCGCGCACTGAAATCAGAAAAGGTGCAAGTCGTCGCAATAAACGATCTTACCGCCGCAGAGACTCTCGCGCATTTACTTAAATACGACTCAGTACATGGTGCGTTTGACGCCGACGTTCGTGCGGAAGACGGCCACCTCATCGTGGATGGCCGAAAGATTGTTATCTCGGCCGAAAGAGACCCGGCAAAGCTCGATTGGAAAAATCTTGAAATCGATATCGTGATCGAGTCCACCGGTTTCTTCACTGAGAGAAGTAAAGCTGCTGCGCATCTCGAAGCTGGCGCAAAGCGCGTCATCCTTTCGGCTCCTGGAAAAAATGTCGATGCAACGTTTTGCATGGGTGTGAATCACGAAGACTTTGATGCTGAGAAGCATTTCGTAGTTTCAAATGCTTCTTGCACCACAAACTGCCTCGCGCCGATAGTAAAACTAATTAACGAAAATTTTGGTCTTGAGCATGGGTTGATGACAACCATTCACTCGGTCACGAATGATCAGAAGATTCTAGACCTTCCTCATAAAGATTTGCGACGTGCCCGGGCGGCCTTTGGTTCGATGATTCCAACGACCACTGGAGCCGCACGGACTGTTGGTCTCGTGTTACCGGAAGTTGTAGGTAAACTGGACGGCATGGCAGTACGTGTACCGACGCAAAATGTTTCTTTGGTCGATTTTGTCGCCCGAGTGTCACGTGATGTTACCGAGGAAGAAGTAAGGAACCTCTTCGTTAGTGCAGCAGAGTCCGGTCCATTTGCGCCATTCATTGGTGCGAGTAACGAACCACTCGTGTCTATCGACTACAATGGAAATCAAAACAGCGCGACCATCGACCTTTCGATGACCAGTGTTATGTCGAACCGAATGGTCAAAGTTATTGCTTGGTACGATAATGAATCAGGCTATTCCAAACGAGTCGTAGACCTAGTAGAGTACGTCGCGGAAAAAGCACTCTCTTAAAGAGTTCTTCTACACCTTATGATTAACAAACTCGAAAACTTAGATCTAAACGGTAAGGTCGTATTTATTCGTGTCGACTTCAATGTCCCATTGAATGGGGATCAAGAAATTACGGACGACACCCGGATACTCGCGGCTTTACCGACGATTGAATATGCGCGTGAGGCTGGAGCACGAGTTGTTCTCGCCTCACATCTTGGTCGACCTAATGGTCAGATCAATCGAGAGTTGTCGCTTGAGCCCGTGGGTTCTCATCTGGCTAGTTTGTTGTCGCATCCGGTTATTTTTGCGGATGATTGTGTCGGCGATGGAGTAAAAAAGAATATTCGAGACCTAAAGTCGGGTGACGTTTTACTTCTCGAAAATCTCCGATTCTATGGTGCCGAAAAGAAAAGCGATGAAGATTTTGCCCGCGCACTAGCCGATAGTGTTGATGTTTATGTCAACGATGCCTTCGGAGCGGCGCATAGAGATCATGCTTCGACGGCGCATATGGCAAAATTTGTACGCGAAAAGGCTGCGGGTCTGCTCTTAATGAAAGAGCTTGATGCGCTTCAGGGGTTACTTGCGGCACCGGCACGGCCCTTTGTGGCGATTGTCGGTGGCGCGAAGGTTTCTGACAAACTGATGGTCCTCGATAATCTCGTGAGAAAATGCAACAGTATTTTGATTGGCGGGGCAATGGCGTATACCTTTTTGACTGCGCTCGGAAAAGGGACCGGCACGAGTCGCGTCGAAGCTGATCGCGTCGGTGCAGCGGAACAAATACTCAAGGCTGCGGCAGCTCGTAAGGTCAAGTTACTGCTCCCTGTAGACCATGTTGTTGCGGAGTCTTTCGATGAAGGTGCATCGGCCGAGGTTGTGGATGAAATTCGTGAAGGTGTTATGGGCTTAGATATCGGTCCAAAAACTCAGGCGGCTTATTCTGATGTTATTCTCAGTGCGGGAACCGTATTCTGGAATGGTCCGATGGGTGTGTTTGAGTGGGAAAAGTTTGCTGCAGGTACCAACGCGGTGGCTGAAGCTGTAGCGACCACGAAAGCAACAACGGTTGTTGGTGGCGGAGACTCCGTCGCAGCACTGAAGGCGGCAGGTAAATTTGATCAAGTAACTCATGTCTCGACTGGTGGTGGTGCTAGTTTGGAGCTCATGGAAGGCAAGACTTTACCTGGTGTAAAGGCCTTAGAGGTATTTTAGCTATGAATCGCATCCCATTTATTTGCGGGAATTGGAAAATGAACAACTTAGTGAGCGATAGCGTTGCTTTGTTGGACGGAATTTTGCCGAGACTGTCCGAAGTGCAGGGCGTCGAGGTCGGTGCCGCTCCTCCGATGACATCCGTACATGCCGTCAGTAAACGACTGGCTGGTTCTGGCTTCGCATTGGCTGCTCAGAATGTTCACCATGAAATGTCAGGTGCCTTTACCGGTGAAGTGAGCGTAGCGATGCTCAAAGATGTTGGTTGTCGTTACGTTTTGGTGGGACACAGTGAGCGTCGAACATTATTCGGCGAGACGGACGACACCTGTCGCCAGAAGGTAAACGCATCCTTGCAGGGCGGACTCCGAGTTATTTTATGTATCGGTGAGACCCTTGACGAACGCGAAGGCCATCGAACGCTGGAAATAGTCTCTCGGCAGCTGAACGTCGCTTTGGCCGAATGCTCTTCTGAGCACGCTGCGGATATCGTCGTTGCCTACGAACCCGTTTGGGCTATCGGAACCGGCAAGACTGCAACACCCGCCCAGGCGCAAGAAGTTCATGCCCATATTCGTGCTGAGTTGGCTAATAAGCTCGGGCAACCGGCTGCGGACTGCATTCGCATTCAGTACGGTGGGTCGATGAAGCCTGCAAACGCGGCGGATTTGCTTAGTCAGACAGATGTTGATGGCGGCCTCATCGGCGGTGCTTCTCTCAAGCCAGACGATTTTTTGTCGATCTGCATCGCTGCGCGGAACTCGATCACTCATTCCTAGTCACTCTGCGACAAACTTTGATCTTCTTTTTTTGGTTGTAAGGGTTTATACCGCTGGACAACTTCCTTCTCTTGGGCGATGAGCTTCGGGCTCATGGAAACGGTTCTATACGTTGTTCATATTTTTGTTTGCTTGGCACTTATCCCAATCATCTTGCTGCAAAGCGGTAAAGGTGGCGGTGTGAGTGCGGCCTTTGGTGGAGGTGGATCCTCGACCATGTTCGGCAGTCGTGGAGCGAGTAACTTCCTCACTAAGATGACGACCGTCGCAGCGATCGTATTTATGCTCACAAGTCTTTCACTGTCTTGGTATTCATCGAAAAGCGCTTCAGTCGTTGGTGATATCTCGACGGAGCAGTCAGCACCTGCATCTTCAGGTGGTTCGGCTGATAATAAGGCTGCAAGCAGCACAACAAATTAAGAACAAACAATTTCTCGGATGGTGATCGTTTCTTGACATCAAGAAAAGGGCCATCTAATTGAGTCGTCCCACACACGCGACGGTGGTGGAATTGGTAGACACACCATCTTGAGGGGGTGGCGCTGAGAGGCATGGGAGTTCGAGTCTCCCCCGTCGCATAAGGATATGAGGGCCGTCGGGATTGTATAATCTCGGCGGTTTTTTTATTGATGAGGTGTGAGCTATAGCTTTTCGTGAGCCATCCAATGTCTTGGTGAGCGAAAATATTGAACAGGAGAATAAAACCTGAAGTTCGATACGCGAGAAGTGTACAAGCAAGCATATCGTTCGACCTGCCTACCAAAACAGCTGTTGTCGTTTCCTTCTTTAAATACACTTCCCCAATAAGGATTGTATGCCCGATCAATTTCTGACTCGATGCGTTCTCTTTCTTCGATGAGGTTTCTAAGCTCTTTCTTTTTTTTGTCTATTTCGAGTCGAAGTTGTTTTTTGTCGATATTTGCTCGCCCATCCGTTTCGTCTTCGTTCTTCATGTTCAAAAGAAGCTTCTTTTGCGTGATCTCGTGTTCTAGCATCGAGCGCTCTTCTTCAATTGCGATGAGTTCAGATTGAGCGTCTCTTTTTTGTTTAGCGACGCCGATTTCGTCTTCCATTTCTTCAAGGATGAGAGCTGTTCGCCAAAGACTCTCTTTTTTTGAGCGAATAATATCTCCATAAATATGGTCACCAACGTATAGGATTTCCTCGCCAGGAACGTCGATAAACCTCTCAAATTCACTCACAGAGCCGCCTTGGAAAATGAATTGTCTATCTAGCGCGTTAATTTCAGTTTCATCGACAATCTCTCCTGTCGTTTTGTCTAGCGCTAAGAATTTTCGGTCTTCGTTGAAAAATGCTGGTTTTGATGCGCCAACGATCGTGAAATCAAAGTAATTTTGCCAAACTGGATATTCGCTCAATTTCCCGTCGAGCAGATGAGACATAGCTGCTTGCGTGTAGGGGCCGTAGGAGTTGGTAAGAACGAAGAGCTTTTTGCCAGCGGAGCGAAGTTTATGTAAGGCGACCGGGAGGTCCGGATCCTCTTCTATGAATTCGGCAAAGTTTGATCGAATCATTGACTTTAGCGAGTCGTCTCGGTGGCATTCGTCAATGGCACCACGAATGTCTTCAAACAATTGACGAAAATCGATTCGTTTTCGACCGAGTTTCAGCTCAAATAGGTCAATGATGTCTGCGTAAAGAACGGCCTCCGGAAGAGCGAACATGGTATCGATCCAGTGGTATCTCGGCCCGCTCAATCGAATCTTAGCGTTACGATACAGAGATTTTCTTTCATCCCGACTGAGTAGTCGTCGTCCGTGATACACACGGCCGACATGATTATGGTGGTCCATCTTGAAAATATTGCCTGTCTTTTTATCGACCACGAGACCCCGCACAACAAAAGCAGGATCATAGACCATCGAATCGAGCTCTGGTGGATAACCATATTGCTTGATGAGCTTTTCGACCGTGAGTTTGTAAGAAAGCGCTTCAATGCTTTGTTTGCGGTACTTCAGGAGTGTGTAGTCCATATCGAAACCAATCATTCGAATTTGCTCGAATCTTAGGTTTCGGTTAACGAATATTTTCCGTTGAGGAGAAAGGTGATATTTTTCAGTAAAATCCATAGGTTGATTGCTTATCATCGCGGTCGAAGGTTCGACTTTTTGACCACTCATGGTATTGATACTACGCCTGAAACCAAATCCGGGCGATAATATGACCAAAATGAACGAATTTTTCCGATTTTCAAGCTTCAGAATATGGCTTTTCTTCGTCCTTTCAAGCTTCGTTGTGCTCGCTGCCTGTGACGAAGAGCCCGAGTGTACGGGAAACAGTCAGTGTGCGATTGACCAAATCTGCCAGGCTTCGCGCTGTGTTCCGCGCCCGGCGACGGTAAATCGAGCTGTTTACTGCGATGGCGGCACTGAGATTTGTGCGCCAGACGCTGCGAACTCCGAAATGCCTCGCGATACCGGTGCAAACTCGAGTGACTCGGGAACCATGTCCAGTTCAGATGCCGGCAGCACAGTTGCAGATGGGTCAAGTGGTTCTCCCCTAGATGGCTCAACTGGGAGCGCTGACGCAAGTGCGTCAACAGCTATGGATGCAGGTTCTGCTACTTCTCGCTGGGATGTTGGTCCTTTACCGATTATTGATGGTGGACCTGGCTATGATTCAGGTCTTTCTCCGCCACTAAGCTTGGATAGTACTGGCCACGTTTGGATTTCAGAATTTTCGGACTTTGCGGATACAGGTGCCTACTTGTTTGATCGAAGTGGTGGAAATTACAGTGAAACAGTGCAGACTTTTGCCGTTACGAGTGGGTCATGTCGCGTGAGGTCCCGACGCGCGTTGAGTGGTTCTCCTACAGGAATACCCGCGGATAGCATCCGGGTTGATTATAGCTTGAGCCCTCATGTGCCGGGTCCGGCCGTGCTGACGTCGGCCAACAATGATGGGTACTTTCGGCCGTCGGCCCCTTTGCCTTTGCCGCCCGTATTTACGAGAAGCTCACAAGTACGCTTCCAGTTCGTCGAAGATTCATCACAATCGGGCTCTGTCCCTAATCTCGAAGTCTTGGTGGATCCGCCACCCGTGCCCGCAATTACCGCACCAAGTCAGGGAACGACGACATTCTCTATCAGCGGGAATCCGTTGATCACTTGGAATAAAGGCTTTGGTTCTGCGAATCGAACTATTTACATCGAAATTGCTGATTTCGCACGAGATACAATCCTCAGTTGTGAAGTCGACGATACTGCGCGTCAACTCCGCATTCCAGCAGCGGCAATCCGTGCTTGGTCTTTAGAAGGGCCAGCGGCGCCAGCTCAATTGGAAATTCGGCATGATAATCGGGAAACAAGGACGGTCGTGACCAACACCGGCTTACCTGTGCAGGTTACTTTCCGAACCTCCGCCGGTCGAAGCTTCGCCTTGGTTCCTTAGGCCTTTCTCGCTGACGTGAGTCATTTGGGGTTACCGGCATGGGCTTGCCTCACGTTCAGGAACTCGATACATCGCTTGTATGGCTGAATTCTTACCGGAACAAGAACTTAACTTCTCGCAGGTCGAGTGTTTGACCAGCGCAATGTATGCGCTTGCTCGAGTTGACGGCGTGCACGACCGAGAAATGTCCCTGATCCGGGAATTCTACGAATCCTGTGCGGCCTCTGATGCACCAAGTCTTGATGCCGTAGTGCAAGGAGGTGCCGATATCGAGCGAGCGAAGTCTCTATTTGGCTCGGCTGCCGAAGCCGCTTTGTTCATGAAGAGTATGATTCTTTTGGCATTTGCGGATGGTACGTATGGCAAAGAAGAGGACGCAATGATTCGTGAGTTCGCTGGAGCTCTGAGCGTCAGCGATGAAAATTTGGAATCACTGATTAGCAGCACGAAAGAACAAATGCTGGCGAGCCTCTCGCATGTGCAAAACGTCGATGCGTTGGCTGACGTCGTTCGTAATCTCTCTTTGAATTAGCTTCATCTACGACTCGCCAGCGCGTCCGAACTCTGCTAGCCAATCTAACGTGTTCAATCGAATGCTAGGAATGTTCTCCCAGGACATCGCTATCGATCTGGGAACAGCGAATACATTGGTTTACGTCCGGGGTCGTGGCGTCGTCCTTAACGAACCATCGGTTGTTGCCATCACCAAAGCCCCGAATAATAAAGTCGTTTCCGTGGGCCGAGCTGCCAAGGAGATGCTAGGTAAAACCCCCGGAAATATCGAAGCCATTCGACCTATGCGTGAGGGAGTCATCGCTGACTTTGAGGTCACCGAAGCGATGATGGGTTACTTTATCCAGAAGGCCCATCAGCGGAAGCATCTGATTCGCTCTCGAGTGGTTATTTCTATTCCCGCTGGTATCACTGATGTTGAAACGAAGGCGGTTCGAGGCGCTGCCATGTCTGCTGGTGTGCGCGAGGTCCTTTTGATTGAGCAGCCGATGGCTGCGGCGGTCGGTGCCGGATTACCTGTCCTTGATGCTCGTGGATCGATGATTATTGATATTGGTGGTGGCACTTCTGATGTTGCTGTCATCGCACTTGGTGGAATGGTCACCTACGAGACCCTAAAGGTCGCTGGCGATCGAATGGACGAAGCGATCATTCAATATTTACGCAGAAAAGAAAATATTCTTATCGGCGAACGCACCGCCGAACAAATCAAAATTACAACTGGTAAAGCGCACGCAGCTGGTCGAGATGAAAAAATGCAGGTTAAGGGTCGAGACCTGATTAGCGGTGTTCCTAAGTCCATCAGTATTACCTGTGGAGATGTTCAAGAAGCATTGACGGACACGATTCAAAGTATCGTCGAAGCGGCAAAGTCTGTTTTGGAACGAACTCCTCCAGAGCTTTCTGCAGATTTGGCTGAGCGAGGAATCGTTTTGGCGGGCGGTGGAGCAAGCCTTGTGGGGCTTGATGTCACACTCCGCGAAGAAACAGGTGTGCCTGTATTTATCGCCGAAGATCCATTGCTATCAGTTGTTTACGGCGTCGGGCAGGTGCTCGATGATCTTGATAGATATCGAGGACTACTGTTCTAGGGGATCGATTTGGCTGCTTCAAAAGCAAGGCGAACACGTGCGAATCAAGACCCGTTAGCGCACCTCAAAAAGGATGGGCCATTACCCGTATATATTTTGCATGGTGAAGAACGGCTCCTTGTTCAAGAAGCGTTACAAGAACTCAAGTTGGCTGGCCTCCCGCCTACTGCAATCGACTTTAATCTCGATGTGTTCTTAGCCAAGGATACTAACGCCACTAAAATTGCGGATGCCGCGCGTATGTTACCAGCTTTCGCACCTCGTCGAATGGTGATCGTGAAAGATGCGGATAAGCTCAAAGCCGATACGTTAAATGACCTGCAAACGTATCTGGATGAACCTTCACCGACGACGACTCTAATTTTCGTGGGACATAAGTTTGATGCAAGAACCAAGTTCTATAAATCAATTAAGAAAGTCGGTGCTGCGATTAAATTTGACCATCCCAACCTCAGGCAACTCCCGCGCTTGATTCAAGATCGAGCCAAGAAAATGAATATCGACCTGCGTGATGGAGCTGTCCATGCGCTTGTTGATTCGGTAGGAGCTGACCTTGGCGGCTTGGTTTCCGCTTTGGAAAAAGTAGCTCTTTACGTCGGACCTGACTCGGGCAAGCCTGTTACAGCGAACGATGTTGAGTCAGTTGTGAGTCACGTTCGTGAAGAGTCTATTTTTGAGCTTACCGATGCCGTGGGCACAAAGAATTTGCCTGTGGCCTTCAAATTAGTTCATCAGATCGTCAATGTCTCCAGGAATCATCCTTTGGCTCTCTTGGGATTAGTTGCGAGTCATTGGCGCAGACTTACCGTCACCAGGGCGATGCTGGACGATCGTGCGCCCAAGGGAGATATTCAGGCTGCGTTGAGTTTGCCGCCTTTCGTAGTGGAAAAGATCATGCGGCAGGCACGGAATCAGACCTTGCCTCGTTTGGTTCTGGGTTTGCGAGCCATCGCGGAGGCTGACCAGGCATTGAAGGGCGGTGGTTTGCCGCCCATTCGTGTCATGGAATCACTCGTTTTGCGACTTTGCTAGAATTCTCCAATTTCCATGCGTAAAATACCCTAACTCGCAATCACGGAGCGCAGTTATCTCTCTTCTCCGCGCTCTTGTGTCATTCGAAGAGCAGCGAAGTTCGTGATACTCTGTGAACACATGGGCAGAGTTTGGGCCACACTACTAATTCTTCTCTTTTCACTAGGAGCCTGTTCAAAAAATTCCGAGGAATGTTTTACGACTCAGGACTGCTTTGACCGAGGAGTAACGTTGGGAGAATGCGTAAACGGTTCGTGCCAGAGAACTTGCGAAACAGATGAAAACTGCGCTTACTCCGATGCATCATGTCCTCCTGATGATGCGACCTGCTTGAATGCGATTGAGGATCTTAAAAGCGCAAGCTTCATATGCGAGGCTTTTGTATGCGTGGCTGGCTGTCCTGATGTAGCCTGCTCGGATGGAGCAACTTGTCGCGACGGTCGTTGCGAATATTTCTCTGAAAGCTTTGAAGCGTCGCAGAGCGGGGACTTCATTAATTTGCAGTCATTGGGTTGGAATAATATTGACCGAGAACTTCGTAATACGAGGTTAGTTATCGCATGGAGTGGAGATAAGGGCTGCGATGCTGTTGGCGAGATTGATCGATGTGCAGGTCCTGCTGGCGAGGGCGAATACTTTGTCGTTCTTGAACGTAGTCAAGCGACACCACGTGCTCCGCGAGATTACGGCATGACTTGCAGGGCTTGTGCTTGTTGCCTTGCTTGTCAGGACCCATTTGCTCGAACGTCATCTACGAGTGTGTGTCCTGGCGTTCTTTATCCCGATGTAAGTATGTGCACTGACAGCATTTTGCCTGAATGTCAGACAATTTGTGATACGTGTTCTCAATGTCCTGAAGACTCAGCGTTAGAAGATTTGGCTGGTTTAAATGCCTGCGAGATGAGAGTTGCTCCGAAAGCCTGTGATGCCTGTATCGCATACGATCAATGCCTCGCATCAAAAGAAGCCGAGAATCGACCTTGCCCAGGAGATGCGTCTACTTACCCCGAATGTTCCGATGGTGACCCCGCATCCCGTACTGCAGTCGATTGTCAAAGATGTTTGCTGAAGGAATGTAGTGCTCTCGAAGACAATTGCCTAGCATGCAAAAAGGCCGCAACTCTAAAAACATCGAATCCTGATGAGCCTGAATTATGGAGAGATTTACAAGCGATCTGTGATGCTCGTGAAGCTGATGCTTGCTACGAGGTACCGAAAAAAGTGATTCGAACCGACCTAACATTCGACGAGCAAGCTTTAGAGTCACCAGAGATTGCTTTGGGCAATTCGGCCTCGAAGAATCTCATCTTAGAATTTCGTTTCGTCGCTTTCGACGTAGGCGATTCATTTGTCCGTGTGATTCAAGGTACTCCCGAGACAGAATGGATAACCGAAGATCAGAGAGTGGCTGTACAGTTTTGCGCTGACAACTGTCAGTTAGCAGAAAGTTGGAAGAACGCGACGGTCGACTCTCCCTCCGAATTGGCAAGTTTTCCAGCTGCAGTTCAAAAGAACAACAACTTATTATTTGGTGAACAGAACCGGAGCGACTGGACAATAAATACGATGGTCGTTGCGCTGCCATCTGAGATGATAACTCAAACTTTTCGCTTTCGATTTGTTCCTATTCTGGGGCAGGACGTGAGAGTGGCTATCGACGATATTTCAATTCGAGAGGTAACCCAATGAGACATAGTAGTTTGAATTTCGTTTGTCTTGTTTTTGTCGTTCTTATTTTGAGCGCGTGTACTGCACCTGATTCAGAACTTGTCGTTAACTTAGACGTATCTTCGATTTCCCTCCTTGATCCTTTTCAGAAAATCAAAAAAGTCAGAGTTCGAATAGATGGTCCCGAGCGATTTGATGATGCGATTGTTTATCTTGAGGATGGACAACAAACGGCTGTTTTTAAGAATTTCCCGTTGGATAGCGACGTCAGTATTACTGCCCAAGGTTTTGATGATAACGGTCTCGTATACGCTTTCGGTCAGTCAGAAGAATTTAAAGTGGGTTCGGAGAATGAAGCGGTCACTATCGCTTTTAGACGTTTATTTGCTTACGTCATTCATGATTCGATTTGTGATGGCGGATGTAAGTCTGGACAAGCCTGTGTTGACACGGGAGAGGGATATAGTTGCTCTGCTGTCGACGATTTATGCGATGTGAACTGCTCTGATTCTCAAGCTTGTGTCAGCTTGACGACAGGGTCCCGATGCCTCGAAACATTTCAAGGGAAAGACTCAGGGCCGGAAAAAATATATGTTTTGGACCCGCAAACTAGGTCCGTTGTTCAGTCCCTAAAATTACCTGTCCCGAATGCAACGGCATCATCGATACGAGCAGACCGAGGAGAGCGAATACTGGTGACATTTGAAACTGATGAAACCGCTTACCTTGGACTTCTGTCCCAAAAAGACCATACTTGGAAAACGTTCACTTTGCCTCGGCCTGGTGCCATTGCACTTGCGGGTCGAAATAATCTCGGTGTGATTGCAGGCCAGGGACGAGTTTATTTTATAAATTTGGAGAGTGGTGAAATTGATACACAAGGCGAACAGGCGACTGCAGGAAGAATACTTGATGGTAGCGTAGGGGACGGTGGCCGAAAAGCGGTTATTGTTATGAGCGGTCAACCGGGAGTCCTTTTGGTGGATTTTGACCGAAAAGAAATTTACCCACCGGGACAAATTGAGGGCGCAGCTGGTGTGGGCGTTTCAGACGATGGACGTCTCGCGTATATTAATTCTTCAACAACGAGACAAGTGAGAGTCTTGGATTTGCGAACCGTTGGTCTGAGTTTGCTTCAAGGAGAATTTTTTGGCTCTCCTGGAATTTCAACATTTTCTTCCGTAGTGTCAGGACTCTTAGGCGTGTACGTAAATGAAGATGAAAACATTAATCGAGTTATTGGCTATAGCGTGTCCGGAAAGCGTGCCTTTGAGATGGGGAGTGAAGTAAATGTGTTACCTTCTCCACGCGGTATCGCAAGTTTACCGGGAAGCAATAGAGTATTAATAGTGAGCGCGGGGACTTCTACGTTATCCGCCGGCATCACCATGATTGATCCGAATTTGGAAACGGGTCTTGAGGCGAGCACCACAGTCTACCCCCTTGATGTTGAGGACTCGTACGTGAACCGCGCGAGAGAAGTTTCTTTTCAAAGATATCGACCAGGTGATGTTGCAGTGACATACGGTCGATAACAATGAGCGAACTTCAAAAAGGTGCGGTTGAGGTCGCCAAAATTCTTAGGGACGCGGGATATGAAGCTTTTTATGCCGGCGGAAGTGTACGAGATCTGCTTTTAGGACTTGAGCCAAAGGATTTTGACCTAGTTACAAATGCGAGACCGAAAGAGATCGACGTACTTTTTCGGAAAACAGTATTAGTTGGAGCGAACTTCGGTGTCGTAAGGGTTCTGTGGTCGAAGCGCCGAGAATACGAGGTGGCTACATATCGCCGCGAAGGCAAATACACAGATGGCCGAAGACCGGATGAAGTCATTTATTCCGATTCGAAGGAAGAGGACGTTCAGCGCCGAGACTTTACGATAAACGCGCTACTTATGGATCCATTTACTCAAGAAATCTTCGATTTTGTATCCGGTGAAGATGACTTATCGAAGCAAAAAATAAAAGCAGTTGGCCACGCCGAGACTCGTTTTCAAGAGGACCGATTACGACTTCTTCGTGCGATTCGATTTGCGGCACGCTTCAACTTTGAAATCGAAAATGAGACGTATGAGGCTATCTGTCGAAATGCGCAATTTCTTCGTGAAGTGAGTGTAGAAAGACTCGTCGCAGAACTTGATGGGATTTGGAAGTGTTCTCATCCTGCACGGGGCTACCATTTATTGGTTGATTCTGAGCTCGCTCAAGTAATCTTCCCAAAGCTTAGTTCCGTTGAACATGCCAAACTAATAGAGTGGACGCATCAGGTCGGTCGATGGGAGCCGGGCACTGATGAGCAGAGAATTGTGGTGTGTTGGTCAATGCTGGCCTATTTCATAGACGAAGATGATCGGGAAGCATGGTTGATGGACTTCAAATTTTCACGAGCAAGGATTCATGCGATTCAGAGCGTCTTATCTCTGCTTAACACTTTAGAAAATTTCTTGGCTGTAACTTTGGCGGAACAAACGAGACTCGTACGTGATGGAAGATTTAAAGAAGCATCTTTTCTTTTTCAGACCATTCATTTAGAAAACCGTTCGACGGTTCGGCAATGTGAAGCGCTTTTGGCTGACTTAGAAGAGAATCCTTTACCGCCACTTCCGATGATCGATGGCAAAAGTCTCACAAAAATGGGCTTTCGTCCTGGGCCTGTATTCAAACGTATTCTTCGTGAGGTCGAAGACAGGATACTTGAACGAAAAATCTCTTCCAAGACTGAAGCTCAAGAGTGGGTCTTATCGCAAAAATGGGACTAGTAGCGCAATAGCCTTTCGAGATGAATTGTTTCAAATCGTCGAGCTTTTTCGAAGTGTTTAAACTTTCGTTCTTCTTCTCGAAATTTGGGAGTATGCACGGTCGCTCCATTGGGAGCGCCCAAGCTCGGAGGAAAAGCTTGATGCAGCATTTCGTGATAAATGACGAATTCTACAAAGTATCTCGGAACCCAGCTTTGGTCTAAAGCAGGATGTATACGAATTAATTTGAGTTCATCTGAGTATGAGCCCATTTGGATAGAGGTTCGTTTTCGTTTTTGCGCCGCCAGGGTCCAAGTAATGCGCGCTTTGATACGGTCATCGAAATAGACTTTATTGAGTCGTGCGAAATAAAGACTAAGGTCGTGAAACTCTCCGATCGGCTGAACAGCTTCGTTTTCTCTTTGTTGACGAATTATGCTGCGTTGCGACTCGATCCAGCAGTCTAAGAGCTTTTCTTGTTCGGGGCTTGGCTTATTCGCTCCAACGAATGCCGCTAGTGCGTCGATGACCTCTTTAGGAGCGGTGGTGAACATTTGATGGACCCTTACATATAATGCGCGACCTTTTCTTCGGGAAGATATCATTGTCGAGACATTATTAGTGAGTTTCAAAATAAGTCCGGGTCCAACTTTTGCGCGTAGCTCCTGTTCAAGACTTCGTTTGTTATGAATATTTTTACTTACTCGTTCGGTGAGTAAAGTGATTTGGTCGTGAGGTGAGTTATGAGCGCGTTTTGTATTGGGTGTTGTGACTGATACAGGAGACTGCTCAAAGCGTTTAGGCTTGCTACTTGTTTTGAACAAAAAGCCCAGTTGCGGCATAGCGACGAGAGCATACAGTGAAACGAGATCCTGTGGTAGGGTCATCGAGAGGATGAAAGAAATCTCTGAGAAATGGAGCGACATTTTGATTCGAGCCGTATGTTAGGTCCTGAGCAACAACGTGAGTTATTACGACTCGCACGAGACTCAATGCGAGCCGCGGTTCATCAAGAGGAACTGGCTTCTCAAGGGGGCGAATTTGGCTATCCTTCGGGGTATGGTGCTTTTGTTTCTTTGCATAAATTCGGCCACGAACTGAGAGGCTGTATCGGATGCCTGACGTCGACCATTGCCTTATTTGAGGTGGTTGAAAAGATGGCGAAGTCAGCGGCGCTTTCTGACCCACGATTCGAACCGGTACAGCCTGAGGAAATTGCTGAGATTACGATTGAAATCTCTGTCTTGTCGCCGCCCGCTGTAGTGAGCGACGAAAGTCAGCTGCAACTTGGGCTTCATGGACTCGTGATCGAATTTGGCAGTAAACGAGGTGTTTTATTACCTCAGGTCGCGACGAACTTTGATTGGGATATGCCCACCTTTATCGCTCAAACTTGTCACAAGGCCAACGTGAGTCTTGCAGATTATCAAGCGGGTCACGCAAAGCTGCTGTGCTTTTCGGCTCAGGTTTTTAGTGAGTCGTCGGTTTAGGGGGGGCGACCCCCGCGGACTTACCGTCTCTCAAGCCATCGACCGGAGCCATATGAGCTGCACGATATGCGGGGTATAAAGTAGCAAGTGTAGCGGCGCCTAATGCAAATGCAGCCACGAGGGCGATTTCTGTGGGCCTCACTACAATCGGTAGGTTCTCTAGGAAGTAGACTCTGGGATCTAGCTTCAGTCCATAGGTTTCCAAAAGCGAGCATAATAGTAGACCCGTGATGACGCCAAGAACGCATCCTGTAAGTCCTATAATTTGTCCGTCGATCACGAATATTGTTAGGATTGATCGGTTGCTTGCGCCCATTGATTTCAGAACAGCAATTTCGCGGCTTTTTTCAAGAATGAGAAGAATCAGTGTTGCGACAATATTAAATGCAGCAACGAGAATAATAAATCCTAAGACGATACTGATAAGTTGCTTTTGTTGTTGGACAGCGCCAAAGGTGCTTCGGTTGGTCTGAGACCAATCTCTGACTTCGTACGCGTAAGGGTCAGAGTTATTTTCTGGATCAAAAACTCCATTCTTGTTCCGGTCATCAAAGTCGTCTCCGTCCTCTTTGTTAAATACGCCATCTCCATTTTGATCTTTCGTAAGCTTGTCTTTTACGGCGTTTCGAATCGCATTTCGGACCAGCATGAAAGATTTTGATGAGTCCATTGTCCAAATTTCAAGCCCGGTGACAGTATCATACAGTCGAAAAAAGTCTTGGGCGACAGCTAAGGATACGAAGACCATACGGGCGTCGAATTCGTGCATGCCTGAATGGAATACGCCCGCGACTCGAAAATCCATCGCTTTTGGCTGACCTTCTTGGCCTCCGTATGGAGAAATAACACTAATGGTGTCGCCTTTGTCTACGAGCAGCGTCTCTCTGAGCTCTTTGCCAATGAGAATCGCGGGCAAGGTGTTGGTGCTGGTATTTGAGTCAGAGAGGCTCTCAATCGCGCCGGGTTTTACATATTCTGTAAGTGGTGTCTCTTTGGCATACCTAGCGTCTACTCCCTTAATTGCAACACCAGAGGTCGCTCTTGGGCTACGCACGATGACTTCACTGTAGACGAAAGGGTTTACAATTGTAATTCCCGGTTCTTTTTTGAGTTGGTCACTCATTGATTCGTAGTCGCGGAAAACGTCGAGATTTTTGAGGACAACCGAGTGTGCATTGATTCCCAGAAGTTTACTGAGAAATTCGGCCTCGAAACCGTTCCAAACCGATGTGACTACCGTCAGCGCTGTGACACCGAGCCATACCCCACCAATGGTGATCAGTGTGATCAAGGAAACTGGTCCCTTCCGCTTCGAGCGAATGTATCGTAGCGCAACCGTAAGCTCAAAAGGTAGATTCAATGTCGTGGCCTCACCATGAACATGTCCAGGCTATTCCTGGCACAATGTGCGAAATGCTGCATCTCAAAAGCACTGATTTATCTATGATTGTTTGAGAAAGACTGGATTTTGGCGTTTTTCACCTCTGGCGAAGTAGAAATGATTTGTGTTAAAGGGAGAAGCGGTGGTTCTAGAGGTGAAAAACGCTGTTGATCTTGGTTTTTCTGCCCCTCAGAATATTGTTCCCGCTGCTTTATACCCATTGTCTGAGAGGGCTGGTGGTCGTCAATTTATCAGTCGTTTCTCTATGGATCGATATCCGGTGACGGTCTATCGATATGCGCGGTTTGTGCAGCAGGGCGGTTATGACGAGCCCGATTACTGGGATGATGAGTCTTGGGACTGGAAAGAAGAGAACGACATCGACGCGCCGCGTTTCTGGCACGATACCAACTGGCCGCTTTGGCGACGCTTTTTGCGTCCCTCGAGACCGGTGGTTGGTGTGAGTTGGTACGAAGCGAACGCTTTTTGTCGATTTGAAGGGCGGAGCTTGCCTAATGAAGCGCAGTGGGAAGCGGCTGCGCGAGGTACGCAAGGCTTGATCTATCCTTGGGGAAATGAGTGGGAAGATAACCGAGTGGGAGTTCGGGGTGTAGGACCAAGAGTAACTTGGCCTGTTGGTTATTTTCCTCAATCCGTCGCTGAATTCGGCCATCATGACATGGTTGGGAACCTCTGGCAGTGGACGACAAACCCTTTCGATGATGACGAGCAAAGAGGTGCAATGGCTGTTCGTGGTGGCTCTTGGGCGTCTCGTCCAGAGCAAAATCGTGCTGATCATTGGAATGGTTACCTGAAAGACGGTCGTCACTCGCATGTTGGCTTTCGTACGATTGCGTCTGATTGAACCTTAGGTCAGACTATTTTCGCAATGCTACGGTCAACCTCAATGAAGAACTTTACTTCCGCCGCTGTGCTTCTTGTGGTGTTCGCTTGTGGGGATGATCCGAAAATGTCCATGGAACCTCCCGCAATGAATTTATGCGGAAATGGTACTACTGATGACGGCGAGATCTGCGACGATGGGAATACTTCCTCTGGCGACTATTGTTCATCGGACTGCCAGAAAGTTATCGGCTCTTGCGGTGATGGCCGAGTCCAATTCTCCGTGGAGGCTTGTGATAGTGGCGGCGCATGTGGTGCACAATATTGCACAGACTCTTGCCAAAATTTTATAGGTGCATGCGGAGACGGTGTAAAACAGACACCCGAAGGTTGCGACGATGGTAATACAGACTCAGGCGACGGTTGCAGTAGTCGGTGCACTCTTGAGGGCGGGTCCTGGCAGTGTACAGGTACAGCCTGTGGACCGACTATTTGTTCAATGTAGTTCAAAGAAAAACGAATTAATTTTTGGAGGTTATTTTGAGTCGTCTTCTTATTGCATTACTTTCATTGGGCATCTGGTTCCATTTTAGCAACGCAGGCGCAAACGAATTACGAAGCCAACAAAAAAAATCGGCTTGTATCACCCAGAGTTTAAAACTGGGTGCTCCGCATCTTAAGAAGCAGATTCAGTGTTACGAGCGACAGACAAAACACCTTCAGTCGAAGTATCGAAAATCAAAAAAGAGAAAAGGGAAGGGACTAGATGAAGAATTGAGGTTTCCAAAATGTTCGGGGTATTTTGAGATCACTAAAGTACCGGATGTCTCAGTGGGTGACGATTTTGATGGTCCCTCGAATCTTTCGAAATCATACATTGAGAGATTTCAGAAACGACTCATCCCATTTGGAAGCAGAGTTGCGGCCTGTCACGTTGGTCTCGCGAAAGAAAACGTCGTTTCGCTGAGCCAACTCACTAAAGGCAGTTTAGTCGTTGAGCTTGAAGTAGGAATTGATGGTCATGTTCGGCAGGTGATTCTGGTTGAAAAGACACGACTACATGCTCTTGTTCCAGGATGCGTGGTTCGAGAACTGTGCGGTCTGAGAGTCTCCCCTCCGCCAAGCGGAAAGAAGTTTTATTTAGAATTGCCGTTTAGATTCAACAAGCCAAAAGCAGAATAATACTATTTTACTCGCCAGGTACGGCTCGTGCTGCCGCCTTCTTGGACTTCGAACCGAACGCTTTTACCGCACTTGGGACAGCGAGCGAGATAGAAGTTTCTGTGGGGCGGACGATAAAATCTCATATAAACGTTACAACAATCGAATTGTACGCCAATTGACGGCCGTCCCTTTGATTCTTGCTGTCCTTGGTCTGTCAATCCATATCTCCGAGTTGATTCTATCGCAGTGTCGTTTCGTCTCGTTTCGGTGGAACGGGTGGAATATGTGGAACTCCGTCTTTATCGACACAGCTACTATTCGAGTTACAAAGCGAATCGTTGAACTCTTTACCGTCGGTAGAAAAGTATCGAGCGAGCATGTTGAACATGAAGAATCCCACGTCGAAGGTTTTTCCATCGAGCGTCTCACAACTTGCTTTACAGGTGTCGTCGCCGCACTCTCGCTTACAATCTCGAATGTGTTGTTCTGTGAGTGCACCAGGGAAAGCAAATCCATGTTCGCCTCGGGGAACCGGATAGGGGAATATGGCACCTGACCGACCGCCCAGAGGGTCAATTCGTTCCGAACCATCCATATTGTAGAGGCCAGCTCGGATCGGGGCCGCTAATCTTGGTACGTTTGAATCAATACCGAAGCGCGTGTCCATCGCGATTGTAGAACTCCAAGTCATTGAGCTCGTTCTTGTCCAGTTTGCCCATCGGTCAGAGTTTTGGCTAAAGTTTTCAACATCCATATGTACGCCGTAACCTGATGGCGAGTTGCCATATGTGTAGCGTTTCGTGGTATTGACCGCTTCTGCCATATAAGTATCGATAAGTGCTTGGTTTGGAGATTTACCCAACCGACTATCATCTTCTAGGTATTCCAATATGCCCGCCGCACGTCCGATCGACAGTCCTGAGCTCGCTGGCACATTCATGTCGCCCACAGTCGTGACGACTAATAGGTGAGCCCCCGTAGTTTGTTGAGTTGAGGGGTAGGTAATTCGTTCCTTTTGAGTGTGCTTAGAAAGAACGGCTGGGTCCGCAGGGTCTAGAGCGAGTTGGGCAAGAGACATAAATCGTCGGACTTCTGGATTTGCACGACGAAGACCGAAGCCATCTTGAAGGGCGACAAGTGGGGTATCTGCATCCTTATACCGCGCTTGGAAGTATATTTCTCGCTCGAAGGTATTGATCGTTTTGTAGGCTTCAACGCCATCTTTCAAGCCACATTCCGTATCACCGAGCACCAAAGCTGTGCCGGAGTAGAAAGAGATTTCATGACGATCGCCTTCATCGCTTGCAATGCCAACGCGCCAGTTTCCTTCTTGGTTTACGTATGCGCAAGATCGTTCACCGTTGTCTAAATTCTCGACAATCACAGTGTCACCGGCTTTCACGTTTCGAGCAGAGCTTACCCGTAGCGACTTCCAACCGTTTAGGTCAGGAACAACGGTTTCTATGACCATAGTTCCTGTATCGTTGGTGGTTCCAGTGTAGAGCGGTGCCAGCATCCGAAGGACAACGGCCTCTCGGACGCCGCCTTGCAGTGACCGGATTCCGATATCTGACAGTCCACCACCGCCAGCGATAGGCACAGAAACGTCGATGTGTGGCTCAATACCTGCAACAACGAGCGACATAATTCCGCCCAAAGAACCACCTGTAATTCCGATAGAAGAGTCGATCCCAATATCAACTACTCCGTCCCCATCGAAATCTCCCGCGAGTCCTCCAGCTAAGGGGCCTTCAAGGTTTTCAGCCCACTTGCCCCATTTTTTTTGACCGTCCCAGCTTTTGACGATTCGGATGAGCTGCATATAGTCGAGTGCGGACTGTCTCACGACATCTCGTGTGTGGAAAATGTAGGAAGTCCAAAAGTCAGCACCTGAGTCACGTTCGAGATCTCCGTTCAAGTCTGTCGCTCGGTCTTTTAGCGCAGCGTCGACAAAAGGTTCGAGTCCTGCGTCATTGAAGATTTGCCGCGCAGCATTTAAGACCAAGTCACTGACGCCGATTCCGTGAGAGACACAGTCAATGGCTAGGGTAGCGAGGCCGTGCTTAGCAAAGTGGCCGGCAAATGGGAGGAGTTCAATTCGGCTACTGCTGTATCCGTGTCCAAGAATGACTACAGGCGCTTGTTTCCCTTCGCCGCGTTTAGACACTTCCTTTCGGGGCACGGTTAGCCAAAAGTAGACTTTCTCACTGCGAACAGCAGCAGGTTTGGTGTCGAGGTTTTCCGGCCACGTTTGTTCATTGTAACGAAGCCAAGTTTCGCCGTCTGGTTCAAATCGCTCGAAAAGTTGTGGTGATTCAAAAGAGCCTATGACGTGATAGTCGATGTACTGATGTGCTGATTTTAGGGCGATGAATTCGCGTCCGGCCACATCAGCCTCAAAAACGTCATTATATACGGATTCGATTTTTTCGAACCAATTCTCCGTATACATCACTTTCTTATTTTTCAATAAGGGGTCGAATTTATCGTCGCGAATGTCCTCAAGGCCAGCAAGCTCTGCGGGAAATTTTTCACCAATATGTTTTTGGATACCGCTTCCGTAAAGACCGTCACGAACGGCAATCCAGCCCGTTTCTACTGTTTGAGTCGTGAAAGAAAAAGCGAATGCAATATCTTCCTTGGTCAACCCTGGAGGCATGACTTCGAAGAGGGGTAGAAGGGTTTGTGTTTGTGAGCTGTCATTGACCCAAGGAAATGGCGACCCGACAGGTTCGCCATCGAGATCCTTGATTCTGCGTGTCACAACAACAGCGTATTGAGTGCGTTCATCAAGTGGTTCCAAAGGTCGAGCAATTAATGTATTTGTCTCGGCCTCATAAAAAGTCATAAGAGCATCTGCTCGACCTGCTAGATCGTCGCGGGATGGGCTCATTCCTGGATAATAGTTCGGCTTGTCTAAAACGCCGTCCGCGTCTGTATCTTCTCCCTCGTCAAGTTTGCCGTTGCTGTTTAGGTCTTCGTCAGCTTCCTCAAAAGATAAGGACGCGGTCCAGCCGCGTGGGTCATGCTTCCAGTATTCTCCTCGCTCAAGAAGGACAGGGTAGTTGCCGTTTCCGAGGTCAAGGTGATGCACCTTACCGAAATTTTTCGATTTTCTGTCGACGTTTACCAGGTAGACGACATCATTTTCTAAGGCATAGTTTAGCTCGCTGTGTCCGTCGACAACACTCTGTACGTCGATTGGCCCCGTAAACGGGATTGTGATCTGACCGAAAACGCTCCAGCCGTCGACCTGGTCGAAAAGTTCTCGAACTTCTCGTTCGACTTTGGTTGGAGCAATCATGGACGCATTGATACGTAAACCGGTTGCCGACTCTGGATCGTAGCGAGTCGCGATGTCGTTAGGTAGCGGTATGCTCGGTAATGGACGATTATAGAAGTCCATTTCAATCGTTGTTTTCGCAGGTTGTGCGGGGGCGATGCCTTCCGGGTTGCTATCAATGCATGCCGCGGTTCCGAGAATGAGTGTACTTAGAACTAGTTTCTTATTCATTTTTGACTCCTAAAGCCGATATTCAAGAATGAAGCGTCCGCCGAAGACGTTTTCTTGGTTTTGTCCCGTATTTGAAACGAAAGCGCTTCCGGGAATGAGGTAGCCGATTTCAGCGCCTGTGGTTAGCTGGCTACTATTGAAGAATTGACGCCATCGAAATCCAATATCAATCTCGGTTCCAAGATATGAACCGGCACTCGCGTTGAGTGCATTCTTGGGGTCGCCGCCCTGTATTCGGGTGTTGAACGGATCGAGTAATGGTGTTGCGCTGAAAGCAATAAGAGTGCCGCCATACACTTCTAGGTCCATCCGGTCGCCTGCTTCGCGTTGGAGCACCTGGTAATACGCGCGAGGAAAGAATGCGATGGTGTTACTTACGCTGCCCTGGGTCGCGAATCGTTCGACATCCTGCGGAGGCGCACCGACGATGTCTGGGTTGCTCGCTGTAACGAGTGCACGGCCGGTATGGCCTGCCATGAGGTGCCGATACATAAGCAGCCCCATCGTATAGTTTGGGTCCGCGATAAAGGCCGCGTTGTATTCATCGTTTAAGTCACCATCGCCTGAGGCCAACATGAAGTCGACGAGGAAACCGTGGTTACTGCGGTCAAGGCTTGCTTTGGCAGCGATACCAAGTTGACGAACCTCACGTGTATCGATTTCAGCGTTCGGTGCAAGCGTGGAGTTTCCGAATATGTAAGCGGCTTCGCCCGCAAGTTTGAGCTGACCAATAGAATCTCCAAGGTCATACTCAAGGCTGAATGTGGCATCGATGACATTTACGTCCGTTACGCCTTCAGCGACGTTGATACCGAACTCACGTTCACTCGTGACGATCGTTCGCTCAGGGCTGACTTGGTGGCGTCGCACAAAGTAGATGCCTGCATTTTTTGGTTTGCCACGCCCGTACATGAGTGCGCCAACGACTTGGTAGCCTTCGTCCCCTTCGAGCATGATATCGTCGTTGAGTAATTGGTCGACCGCGACCGTTGCAAAAATCTGATGGCGTTTCGCGTGTGGGCCTGTCGCGAGCATTGCGCGAAGTACTCGGTCTCCGCCTCGTGGGTCATGGAACACCGCGTTTCTTGGCTTCCAGCCTTGTGTTCCATCATTCGCAAGAAGTCCAAGACCCCACTGGCTCGTCATTACGCCTGCAAAAAGATGGGCGTACTGCATGAGAGAGGCCTGAAGATACGCTTTCCGTAAGCTATCTCGATAGAAGTCTGCATCTTTAGGGGTAAGAAGTGGACGAGTTCCCGAAAATCCAAAGCCGTCAACATCTTTTGCTGAACCAAAAACTTCTGAGCCGGTCACAAGATCTGCTTCGAACTCAGCTTTAAAGAGAAAAGGAAGAATGCCGTCGTTTGCGTTCACTCGAAAACCAACTCGGGCCAGCATGTCTGCGTAAGAAGTTTCTAATCTCGTATTATTGCGATCGAGGAGGATTGAACCTGTTCGTTCGTAACGACCAGAAAGGGTAACGGGAAAGTCAAATACCCATTTTGAAGCCTGGAGACTTAGGAGTGGAGAGTAGTCCTTTATAGCCTCTGGTTCGGCAAAGGCCAAAGATCCCGACGAAAGACTGACCAAGGTAAAAATGACCGAAAAAACACGGTGCGATCGAATTAGTGACATTCGCGCGGGAACATAACCAAAATGAGCCCGCTCTGCATGAGAAAAAGACAATTATTTCAAAAAGTTAGACCTACATAGGGGGAGCTTTGAGCACATTAGACAGCCTCAATTTTTAGATCGTATAGACGAAGATAATTTGAGCCCCATAATAAAGCGGTAACCCCCAGACTTTATTCGCGAAACTTGGCGATACGAAGCGATGTTTGGCCACCGCGAGGTCGGAGACGAAAAACATCGCCGCCCCCAATAAAACCTGGAAATGCATGGTTGCGACGCTCAGAGCGCTCGCAAACACGACCATGATGGAAATCACTGTAATATATGCAATCACCGCTGACTTCATCCCTGCGTCTAGTTTTGGGATTAACCAACGTCCTACCAGCAATGCAATGAGCCCTACGACGCCCAATCCACCAGCCGCCCCAGTCCAACTAAAAGCGGATTGCGCAAATGCAACAACGTACGCGACATGCCCTAAAAGAAACGCCAAAATTCCGAGCTTAAAAATTGGTTCTGACTTCGAGAGTAAGAAAACGTCTCCCCACCAGCTCAGAATAAGCGCAGCCAAAATACAAGTACCGTAGAAAGTCTCATCTGCACCCTGAAAGTATCCAGCAACAACAAAGGCTGTGGAGGCAATTACTTTAAAAGTCGCAATTCCCCGCTCATAGATTTTGAACTCACAAAAGAGCATAGCGAGCATAGATACGAGACAAACCACTGCTGGAATATCCCAGAATGACAGTTCTATCATTTCTTAACCGCCAGTAGCATTCCATCTCGGACGGTCAGCATAACTCGTAATGTTTCTTTATCTTCACGAATATGCTCATTAAAATCAGCGATTGCGTGTGCGAGTTCAGAATCTGGAGATAAAGCTTTTCCGCTCCAAAGCACGTTGTCGACGACAATCAAGCCGCCAGTACGTACTAGTTTTTTGCAGTGCGCCCAATATTCAATGTAGTTCTCTTTGTCGGCATCGAGGAAAATGAGATCAAAGGGACCATGCAGCTCTTGTAAGGTTTGTCTTGCATCACCGAGAATCGGCTTGATCTTCGACCCATTCGGGCTTTCTTGCCAATAACGTTTGGCGATTAAATTTGTTTCTTCATCTAGGTCTAAAGTCGTTAGCTGACCGTCGCTTGGGAGAGCTGCAGCCATCCAAAGAGCGCTGTAACCCGTATACGTTCCAATTTCTAGAACTTGCTTTGCTTGCGTAATGTTCACTAGGATTTGCAAGAATGCACCTTCGAGGGGCCCGACAAGCATTTGAGCATCTGTGCGAGACTGCAAGGTTTCTTTACGTAGCCTTGCCATCAGGTCGGTTTCATTACTCGTAAATTTTTCGGCGTATTCTTCGATTTGTTCGTCTACAACAAACATATTAGGTGGATCGCTTTAGATGAATAGTTTTGTAAAGATAATTCCCAGATATGAAGTCTTCATATGTCTGAGAGCCTTGCAAAGCGGCGAAATGTGGAAATTGCGTCGAAACATCTCCCTTGAGGTATTGATTACAAAATTCTTCTTTTCGTGCGTGGTCTTCCTTCAGTGCCTGAATAACGTTTAAACTAATGTCTTCAGATTGGATCGTCTCGAAGTTGCTTCTTTCGACTTGTTCAAAAAATACTTCAAAGCTTTCTGGTGTTCGGAAGTCAGTGATCACAAGTTGACCTTGAGGACGCAGAACGCGAAAAGCTTCTTTCAAGAATTTTTCGATAGAGACGAAGCAATGAGTTGCTTCAACGCTTGTGATTGCGTCAAAACTTTCGTTTTCAAATGATAGATTTTCTGCATCTCCCTGCACATAGTCTACCCGCTTGTTGTTATGAATCTTTTTACACAGAGCGATCGCTTCGTAGCTCAGATCTACCCCGGTAATAAATGAAACAGGAAAAGTTCTGGCAATATAATCTGCGCCACCTCCGCGTCCCGAACCAATATCTAAAACTTCGGCCCCGTCGAGTTGCAGTTTGGATGCGAGGTGATGATAAAGTTGGATAGGGTACCGGTTCCATTCGTCGAGCCCTGCAAGTGGAATTGGTTCGCCTGACTTAGAGTCAGCATAACCATAGTTCATAAATGTCCAATCGGTGAGGCTTTGAGTAGATTCAGCAAGTTGGTTATACCACTTGCGCACTATCATTTTTGTCGCGATGGGGTTTTGCTGATCCGGCCTGGAGTTCGCCATGCATGGAAGTTTACATCAATTTGAAGAAGCAGGGGTAACTTCAATCTCTGATAGCCGGTAAGAATTGAAGCCGTGATTATGAAGATGAAAATAGATAGTCGTTCCACTAGGAATCTTTTCAGTGGCCTTCCATCGAACTGGATAAATCATCTCGGATGATGGAATAGTAATGGTTCGCTCAAATTCAAAAAAGTCGCCGAGTCTGATGACTACATGTGCAGAGGCAGAAGATTCCGAGACCAGCACCAAGTGCCAGAAACTAAAGTCTATCTCATCACCCGGTAGAATATCTTGCTTCGTCGGCTGAGTGAGTGTGACGTATGGACAAATATCAGTTTCTACTTCGAGAATTGTAGTCTCAACCTTGAATCCTCCTTCGATGCAATCCTGGTAAAGGCCTTCATCCGCAAAAGGGTCTTCTTCTTTCGTCATTGCTCGCCAACCCGCTTGGTCCGTCAGAAAAAAAGGCTCTCGCGGAGGTAACTTGGCCTCGTTGTCGCTTGAATTTTCTTCTCCACAAGAAGCTGCGCTGAAAACAAAAAAAAGCAGCCACACGAATCGAAGTTTTGAAACGCTCACGATACTTCTCAACAATGACTACAGCAGTACGCGCGTGACAAGCTCAATCATCGCAGGAACCGATTGAGCGACGTCTTCTGGTCTTTCACTCAGAACGTAACGCATCGCCACGGCCTCCATTCCTCCAACGATCGCAATGATGACATCTTCCGTCGGCATTCTAGACAAAAGCCCGGCTCTAAATGCCTTTTCAACATCTTGCTTTAATTTGTCGACGAATCGCCTAAATTTCTCTTCGTGACGAGCTTCATACGAAGGTCCCGCAGATCTGATTTCACGAAACATAACACGCGCTTCATCCGGATTCTCACCGATGATCTCCATAAAGCTTTCAACCCCTCGTCGAAGCCGCTCGTAGTCGTCGCTGGCTTGAGTGGTCGCGGATTCTACGTGCTCGAACACAAAATCTGCCACGTCATCATGTAGTGCCAATACGACCTCGCGTAATCCCCTGTAATGGTTATAAAACGTGGCGCGTGACATTTTGGCTTCATTGCAGATTTTAGAGACTGTCGTTTGCGAATAACCTTCCCGAATCAAAACGTGCATCGTTGACTCTAGAATTGTAACCCTTTGTTCTTCTTTGCGTTCTTCCTTCGTTTGGCTCCTATCATAGCGACCTCTTCCTGGTGATCTCTTGGGAGGAACGGTGATGTTCCCCTGTGCCATTTTTTTCTTTTCATCAGTCATAAAAACAAGTATGTTTTTATATGTCGATGGTCAAAATGTCTAGTTCAAAAACCGTGATCGCTGTGACCGGGGCCTCAGGTCAGTTAGGACGCTTGGTGGTTTCGCGGCTTCTCGCGGACGAATCTGTCTCCGAAGTACGGGCCATTGATTTGGCTGCATCTCCTCTGACCCATACCAAACTTGTTTCTCATCAAATCGACATTCGGAATGACGAAATAGCGAAGTGCTTAGAGGGGGTAGACGTTGTTATTCATTTAGCGTTTGTGGTGACGCATTATCTTCCTCGTGATGAATTTGACGATATAAACGTTGGCGGTAGTCGTAACGTGTTTGAGTGCGCTGCCAAAAAAGAAGTCCAACAAGTTGTTTATGTTTCGTCTGTAGCGGCCTATGGCGTCTGTGCGGGACATTCTTTGCCCATAAAGGAAGACGCTGCGCGAGTGCACGTTAAAGCGTTCCCTTATTCGTCCGCGAAATTTCAAGTTGAAGAATTTTTGGATCACTTCGAGAAACATCACGCATCTATGCGCATAGCTAGACTTCGTCCATCGATTCTTATTGGTACGAATATGAATAATCCGTTATCCGCTTTGTTCAAGCGAGCTCTAGAGAAAGGATATCTTGTCGGGAGTCATAGTGTGCCGATGCCTCTGGTTTGGGATGAAGACGTCGCTGAGGCATGTTTACTTGCTGTAAAGAACAAGGCGCATGGAGCATTCAACCTCAGTGCTCAAGAATTATTAAGCACTCGCGAGATTGCGGAATCTCTCGGCCTACGCGCATTGGAGCCAAAAGGACCTCTGAAGCTTTTACTTGATACCATTTCGATCGTGAAGGCTCGATTAGGAGTCAAAGACGCCATTGACCCGGCGTGGTCGCGTTATGGGAACGTTCACATGTATCAGTGTATTGAAAAAGCGAAAACTGAACTCGGTTGGTCGCCACGCTACAAAAGTAGTTTGACCATTATTCAAAAATTTGTCGAGGAATTAAAAATTGACGGACCACCGTCGACAAAAACCACTCATTTTCAGCCAGGTAAAACGGTACAAAATATATCCCAAATGATTACGAAACGAATGTTAGGGAGATGAGATAGTGCTGGTTTCTTTACCCAAAGCCACGACTATGGAGAAATCGAATGTTTGAAACAAAAAAAATAAACTCTAAAAACTCAGCAATTCCTGTTCGACGATTAGGCTTCGCTTTTAAAGACGCCGACATTCCTCGTTTTTGGTTTGATGACGATATCCTTGCGACACACATGTCCAATTCACTCAATATGATCTTTCCGAAGGGAGAACGATTTTTTGTTCGTAGTGTGCGTCACTTTGAAAAAATGATTACAGATCCAAAGCTACGTGAAGATATCAAAGGCTTTTATGGTCAGGAGGGTACTCATTCTCGAGAACATGAACGCTTCTTTAAAATCCTCGAATCTCACGGCTTGGACACCACGAAGTTTCTAGATATTTATCAGAAGATCGCATTCGATATTGTTGAATCCAATGCCCCTAAAAATTTAAATCTTGCCGTCACCGCTGCGCTTGAGCATTTCACAGCAATGTTTGCAACAGGCGCACTGAGTCAGGATGATCTCGATGGCGCACACCCGGTAATGCAAGAACTACTCAAATGGCACGCCGCCGAGGAGATTGAGCATAAGGCCGTGGCCTTTGATGTATTGCAAACGGTCGATGATCGGTACTCTTTGAGAATTGCTGGATTGATAGCGGCGATGATCTTGCTTAGTTCTTTTTGGACTGTGGGTACGCTTATGTTGGTGTCTCAAGAAGAGAAGGGGTTTAGACGCGCGATGCGTTCTTTTGTGCGAGGAGTCTGGCAGCGAAAGGTCATGAATGGACAAATGCTCGATGCGTTTCGCGACTACTGGCGTCGCGATTTTCACCCGAATCAGATCGATAACCTTCATTTGGCGCAGGAATATCTAAAAAGTGTAGGGCTTGAAGCAGTATAATTCTCTTTTTTCGGGAAAATTGCTTGTCTTGCAGCGCCGTCGAAATCACATTCCCGAGTGTGTCGAACCGGTCTATTCTCATGGTCGCTGCAGTTGCTGCGCTTGCTGCGTGTAGTGACCTTGAAACTGTAGAAGTTTTCTACCCGGACGGAACAATCAAAGAGAAAGGTACTTTGCGGACGAGTCCCGAGGGCAAAAAGCTTCGTTATGGGAAATGGACGACCTTTCATTCTGACGGAAACATACATCTGGAAGGTTATTATCGGGATAACCTTCTCGACGGTCGAATGTTCGAATATACCTCAAATGGTCAAACCGTCGCTCAACGTCAGTATAATCTCGGAAAGAAACATGGCAAACACGAGCTTTGGTTCAAAAGTGGCCGCCCTCGTGAAATCGTGACCTATTTAAATGACCGACCTCATGGAAGAATGCGCACTTGGTATGAAACCGGCTTCCAGCGCAAAGATGAAACGTACGATAATGGTGTTCTCGACGGCGTATCCGTTGAATATTACGACAACGGCCGAATCATGCGAAGAGTTGTTTATCGCGCAGGAAAGTGTGAGGGAGAGAACTTTTTGTACTCGAAAAAAGGCGTACTTATCAATCGGAACACCTGCAAAAATGGCAAGATAGACGGGATCCAGTACGTGTATCATACCGATGGCTCGACCCTGTCTATTCAGCAATTCCAGGACGGCCTGCAAAGTGGCGACAAGTCGCTCTATTACCGCAGCGGAGAGCTTCTTGCTCGATTTACCTTCGAGGATGACAAAGAAACTCAACGTACTTGCTATTCGAAGCAAGGCGAGGTTGTCTCATGTAAAGAATTCAGTCAAACTAAAGGCTGGACGCGACCGGAGTCGGTAGATGAATGAAGAAGTCTCAGAAGAAGAAGCGCAGCCTTCGGAATGGCTCCGCAAGATGATGGTTCTATTCCAACTGGCCATCATTGTATTCTTGGTTATTGTTGCTCTGATGGGCACAGGATTTCTTGATGGACGAAGTTTCTTTTCGCAACTTGTACTGTTCTTTCTGAAGATTGCCGGGATCGAACCACCGACGGCCTCATAATTCGTACTTACCCTCCTAAAAGTCGACGCAATTACGGGATATGGTCCGGAACATTCATGACTAATCAAACCGCATGGAGACGTGGGTTTGCGATGGCCAGTATTATATTTATTGGCGAAGCCATTTTCGCACTTCCTTTTCATATCACACGCTTTTTCCGTCCCACTACGCTTGAGGTTTTTGGACTCACTAATTTTCAGTTAGGAGCGATGTTCTCAGCCTATGGATTTGTTGCCATGGTCGCATATGGCCCCTGCGGTACACTTGCTGACCGGTTTTCTGCTAAAAAATTGATGGCTTTAGCGGCTTTTTTGACGTCAGCAGGGGGTGTGTTCATGCTCACCATTCCTTCAAAAGGGGTGATGACGTCTTTATATGCCTATTGGGGACTAACAACCATCTTGCTTTGGTCTGCAATGATTCGTTCGACTCGAGAATGGGGCGGCAACGGGGATCAAGGACGAGCATTTGGATTGCTTGACGGTGGTCGAGGATTGGTTGCCGCTGCCGCGGCCACGCTCATTGTTTTTCTCTACAAAATGGTCCTTCCAGACGATGTCGCATCCGCTTCACTCGCCCAGCAAACGGCAGGCCTCAGAACAGTCATCATTTCCTATTCTGTGATGACTGTTCTTGCGGGAGTCTTAGTTCTTCTCTTTGTATCTGATGACAACAAAGGGCGTTCTGTAAAAGCACCCGCCAACGCCTACTCTGGAGCGTCGGTTTTGTTGGTGCTCAAACAGCCCTCCATTTGGCTTATCTCTCTCATCGTGATTTGTGCGTATTGTGGCTACAAAGGGATGGATAATTATTCAGTGTTCGCGGTCGATGCCTATGGAATGAGTGATGTAGAGGCTGCCGAGTTGAGTACGTGGTCGGCGTGGGTCAGACCGGTCTCAGCGATTGGCGTGGGCATTTTTGCCGACCGAATCTCGTCTACTAAGGCGACCGCCGCTTCTTTTGCAATTCTTATTCTTTCCTATTTGAGTTTCCTTATCCTCGAGCCTCTTCCCGGAAAGATGACTCTTTTTTATCTGACCATCTTTTTCTCCGCTGTTGCGATCTATGGATTACGTGGTGTCTATTTTGCAATTATGGAAGAGGTTGATGTCCCTCGTCATGCGACAGGAACAGCCGTGGGGATTATTTCATTGGTGGGCTATACGCCGGACATTTTTATTATGCCAATTGCTGGTTGGTTGATTGACCGAAGCCCAGGGGCAACTGGCCACCAACATTTTTACGGCGTACTTATGATGTTTTCTTTAGTCGGTCTCATTGCAGTCATGTCTCTTAGGAGACAGGGGCGTAAGAATGCGCACACGGAGTCTGCGGCGTGAAATCAAAAGGAATCCTGGTGGTCGGCGGAGGGATTTTTGGTGCGACAGCCGCCCTGAGCCTAGCGAGAAGGGGGCATAAAATCATTCTCCTTGAAACAGGAGTAATCCCTGAACCCCAAGCTTCGTCGACGGATATAAGTAAGCTCATTCGGGCTGATTATGGTGACGATCACTTTTACACACATTTGATGAAGGATGCGTTCCAAGGATGGAGAAAATGGAATTCAATGTTTCATCGCACCTTGTTTCATGAAGTCGGCGCATTATTGCTTACCAAATCGGAAATGAAGCCTGGCGAATTTGAATGGGAAAGTTATCAATGTTTGAATGCTCAAGGTTATCGCTTGCGACGTCTGAAAGATGGTTTGCAAGAATCCGAGTTCAATACTTGGAATGCACGAGCGTACCTCGACGGATACTATAATCCGACCGCGGGTTGGGCTGAAAGCGGAGAGGTGACAGCCGAAGTTATCCGATTAGCTAAAGAAGCCGGAGTGGAGGTTCGAGAGTCTGAGGGGTGCTCGGAATTAATCAAGCAAAACGTTCACGTATGTGGCGTGCGGACAACCCAAGGGCGTGACTTATATGCAGATGAAATTATTCTGTGCGCTGGCGCCTGGAATCTAAAAATTTTGCCAGAACTATGTGATGTCCTGAAGTTAGTAGGGCAGCCCGTCATTTATTTTCGTCCTACGGATCCGTCAGCTTTTGTGCCGCCTCATTTCGTGCCGTGGGCCGCGGATATTGCTCGCACAGGTTGGTATGGATTTCCGGTTAATAAATTAGGTATTTTGAAGATAGCTAATCATGGACCAGGCTACGAAATCGATTTGTCGAAACCATTACCTCAAGTTGAACCGGAAACTATCGAAGCAGCTCGTGATTTTCTTCGTTCTTCCATTCCTCAAGCCGCAGAACTCCCTGTGGTCGATACGAGAGTATGCTTGTACTGCGACTCATTAGATGGCGACTTTCTGATCTCTCGACACCCACGTTTGAAGGGGTTGACGGTTGCAACAGCAGGAAGTGGGCATGCATTTAAATTCGCACCATTGTTGGGAGAGCTTACGGCTAATGCTGTGGAGGGTATCGATGACGAACGGCTTCATCGGTTTCGCTGGCGCGTTTCTGGCTCTCAGAAGTCTGAACAAGCACGATATACTGGCGAATAAATCATCTCAATTTATGCATATTGCTCACTCCTATGCATCTTTGTGATGTTTAGTACTCATTGCCATATTGACCGACGTAGTTACTGAAGGCTAATCCAAAAGACATGAAAGCTCATCTATTGTTAGCTTCCGCAACTTTTCTGACTGTGTCTTGTGCGACGACCCCTAAGGAGGTTTCAAAAGTGAATCTTAGCCCATTGTATCAACCGACCTGGAGTACTCCTTATGGAGCGCCCCCGTTTGATGACATTGATGATAAAGAGTATCGTGGTGCGTTTGACCAAGGAATGCAGCGACATATCGAGGAAATTGAGGCGATAGCGACATCAACGGAGCCAGCGACATTTGCGAATACGATCGAGGCTATGGAGAGAACCGGCGAGTTGCTTAGCCGCGTTGGCAGTGTCTTCTTTAATTTAGCAGGAACGGATTCGAATGAAGCTCGTCAATCTATACGTTCTGATTATGCACCCAAGCTGTCTCAACATCGTGATCGCATCAACCTAAACGATGAACTTTGGCGGCGGGTGAAGGCCGTAAAGGAATCGGATGCGGCGAAAAGTCTTGAGCCTGATCAACAAAAACTGCTGACCGAATACTACAAAGGCTTTATTCGAGCGGGTGCGAACCTGAGCCCTGATAAGAAAAAAAGACTGACGGAGATCAACGCAAAATTAGCGACGAACTTTGCACAATTTGGAGACAATATTCGTAAGGAGAATGAACGATATGTCTTGTTCGTCGACAAAAAAGAAGATTTATCGGGTCTCCCTGAAACGGTTGTGTCCGCAGCCGCGGCGACGGCTAAACGGAAAGGTCAGGACGGCAAGTGGGCGTTTACTTTAGTTCGTTCCTCTATCACGCCGTTTCTCCAATATGCAGATAACCGCGGGCTTAGAAAACAAATTTACGAAGCGTATACAACTCGTGGTCAAAAAAATGATGATCTTGATACGCAAAAGATCATTCTTGAGACCATCAAGTTGAGGGCTGAACGTGCTGAACTTCTCGGGTTTAAGAGTCACGCGCATTACAATGTGGACAAGAATGTCGCGAAGACGCCTGAAGCTGTTCTGAAACTCTTGGGCCAGCTATGGGATGGCGCTGTCTCTATAGCCAAAACGGAACGCGAAGCCCTAAATGAAATGTTGCAAAGCGAGCTTGGTAATTCGAAGACTCTCAAACCATGGGATTGGTGGTATTACGCAGAAAAAGTTCGCAAAGCAAAGTTTGACCTAAGCGAAGATGAGCTCAAACCCTATTTTCAAGTTGATGCCGTAAGAGAGGGTGCCTTTAGCGTGGCATCAAAATTGTTCGGAATCCGTTTTGAGGAAGTGACAGAAAAGGTTCCTAAGTACCACGAAGAGGTTAAGGCTTTTGATGTAAAGAACGCGGATGGTAGCCACGTTGGCCTTTTGTATGTTGACTATCATCCTCGCGATGGGAAACGCGGTGGCGCTTGGATGAACGCGTTTCGCGAGCAGAACAGTCTTGATAGTGAGGTAAGACCCATCATTGTTAACGTTGGAAACTTCCCCGCGCCTTCTGATGATAAGCCAGCGCTTCTCGGCTGGGACGAAGTGAACACTCTGTTTCATGAGTTTGGTCACGCGTTACACGGGCTATTATCTCAAGTTCGTTACGAGAGATTGGCAGGGACTAACGTCAAATGGGATTACGTTGAATTTCCATCGCAATTGTTAGAAAACTGGGCGGCAGAGCCGGCTGTGATTAAAGAGTATGCTCGTCATTACGAAACGAATACGCCTATTTCGGACGAACTCATTGAGAAGATAGAAAAAGCCTCAAAATTTAATCAAGGATTCAAGATGACGGAGTTGGTTGGCGCGGCACTCCTTGATTTTCATTGGCATCAGCTAAGCGTTGAAGAAGCCAATCAGATTTCTGATGTGACAGCGTTTGAGAAAGCTGCGGTGGAGAAAATAGGATTTATCGACGAAATTGCGCCTCGCTATCACTCCACTTATTTTCAGCATATCTTTAGTGGTGACTCTTATTCTGCTGGTTACTATGTATACTTGTGGGCTCAAGTCTTGGAAGCTGATGCGTACCGAGCCTTTGAGGACTCAGGAAATATTTTTCATCCTGACCTCGCGAAAAAGCTACGGAAATTCGTGTTTTCTGCTGGCGGTTCTGATGACGAAATGAAGTTATATGAATCGTTTCGTGGTCAACCAGTGAGTCCGTTACCGCTTCTGGAGAAGATTGGCCTCGGTACTAAGAAATAACGGGTAATTTTCCGCAATTGGGCTGAACACTAGAGGATTTCCTCAGGGTTGTGCTACATATGGGGCGTGCTACCACGAGAGCATATTGCGCAGGTTTTGACTTCGATTCCGATGTTTTCTGGGCTCGATAAACAAGAACTTGAGTCAATTATCCGTCTCACCCGGTCCGTGGGATTCGAGGCGGGTCAGATCATTTGCCGGCAACATGAGCCGGGTGATTCTATGTTTATTATTGCGACCGGCCGAGCAGAGGTCCAGATTGCGAAAGAGCCAGGACGATTTATTCCGGTGGCAAAACTGGGTCCCGGCGAACTCATTGGTGAGCTCGCACTGATTGACGCTCAGCCAAGATCAGCTCAGGTGACTGCTTTGTCGAAGCTCGACGCTCTCCAAATTATGAGAGTCGATTTTCAAAAACTTCAAGAGAAATTCCACCCAGCAACCTACAAAGTGACGAGAAGGATTGCGCTCACGGTATGTGCTCGATTGCGTGCGACCAACCAGAACATTGTTAGTGCAATCAATCCCAATAACGAAGAGCCACTCGAAGAACTACCTGCACCGCGAACGAAATCGTTTTGGCAAGGACTCGTAGAGAAAGTAAGGGGGGTACAAGGATGAGTTTGTCCGCTTCAGAGCGTTCTTTCGTAAAAGGCCTGAGAATGTTTCGTGGATTTTCTAATGAAGAAAAGTCTGAGGTCGCAAGTCGATTTATATCGGTCGAAATGGAGCAGGGAGAGACTCTATTCCGGTCTGGAGATGATGCGATGTCTTGCTACGTTCTGCTCAAAGGAGAGCTAGAAATTTGGCTAGACCAAGAGCATATTCATGAAAAAGTGACCCGAGTTTTGCCGGGCGATATTTTTGGGCACATCGCCTTGTTAGATGGCGGACAACGTTCTGCAATGTGCAAAGCCGCGCGAAATTCCGTTGTTCTCGAGCTTTCTATGTTCGATTTTGCGGATTTGATGAGCCCGTCCAAACCAATGGGCTTTAAATTCTTGCACGCATTGACTGAAATTGTTGTGAACCAAATGCGAACGACTAATGATGTGCTGACAAGATTAGCGGTCAAAGAACAAGCTTCAAATCGTCCGCGTCCGCCAACCAATCCCGATTTGATTCAAAGCATTCAGGAAGCAGCCGGAATGACAGTAGCTTCTCATATCGGTGGCATTGATCTAAACGACGTTGAAGTAGTGGTGTCTGACGCAGATCGGCACCGTCAATATAATCGCAAAGGGTAGTTCCATTCTTAAGGTTGACGACTTCTGTATTCGTAAACTTCGCTTTTGAATCATTTTTCATCAATGATGAAATACGAAAGCGCTAATCATCCCGTTCCAGACAAAAATTCGTCTATGTTTGCTTTTTTTTACACTTTTTAGAAGAGGCAAGTAACACAAACCTTACTTGGACCACTTGATAAGTGGGGCTCGTTTTGAGTCGCAATCAAATTTTTTTTTGGAGATTATCTTATGAATATTTTTTCGTGTGCTTCGGCACGTATCTATCCGTCTATTCTCTTACTGACTTCAGCGCTAGCGATAAGTTGTGCTGAGGCTGAAATCTATGACCCGTCTTTGGAGCCCACGCCTCTTGAGATTTGTACCCGACACTTTAATGAGTTTATTGCCATGGTTCCATGGCTTGCCGGATCTGCGGAAATGAATTTTGTGGAAGCAGAAAATTCAGAATTAGATGCTAACGTTGGTGTTATTCTTCTTCCTTTTCTAGGTTACGGCGGTGCTGAATATAATGTTGATGGCGGCTACACCTGCAGCGTTTCTGTAGATCATGAAGGTCTAAATACCTGTCAGACAAATTTTGTCGCGGGGTTCTCTCGAATAGAGACTCTAGCGCAGTTTGATGATGCTGTTGAAGAACTTACGTTATGTCATGAACGCGCTCGATGCCATGAGCAAGCAGCCGAAGATTTTACTAGGTACATAGAAGCAGGAATGAATGAAGTTCTCGCCGCACAGATGGCCGAAGAAAGTCAGGTGCTTTGTCTGTGTAACGTTGAAGGCTTCGAAAGCGTTTACTGCACTCAGATTGACTAATTCAAATTTCATGGAACATTAGGAGATTTTATTATGAAAAATTTATTACTATCAAAGAAACTTGTATTGCCCGCTGTTGTCGGCACATTATCTCTGTTGGCTATTGGTTGTGGCGGCCCCGACTTGAGTGAAGAACTGAATAACACTAACGATCAACTCAAGGTCGTAACCGTCAAAAAGAAAACGAGTGGAGTCGAACAAGTAAGTCCATCAAAATTCATCGTATCTTCGAAATTGGTCGAAAAGTATGCTGCAAATCCGCAGGCCTTGGGAATGGATAAGGCTTGGAGTCACCAGGATAAGAAAACCAAGAAGAAGTATGGTGTTCGAATCAGTGAAGTTCCTGTGAATTCTGTATTGTTTGAATTAGGTCTTCGAAGTTACGACATTATCGTGAGCGTCAACGGATACAAAATTAGCTCAGCCGCAGAAGTGACCAAAGCTTTCTGGAACTTGCAGAGTGAAAAATATCTAGTCATAGACGTAGAACGTATGGGCCGCAAGGGAGCCTTCGAATACATCATTAGGTAGCTCATGGAGTGCAGCGCGGATTAGTGTCCGGGCTGCACTATTTATTTTCGATTGGCGAGTGCTCATCCTTACATTTCAAACCGCAAAATCTTCCGTCGTACGACGCTTCTTTTTCTTTGCAGTTCTCACACGCGGTAGGAACGCCCGCCAGACCGAGTACCTTCGGTAAGAATCCAATCAACAAGGTCACCAAAAAGAAGATCGCTAGCCACAATAATTCAGGCATTGCTATCCTGTGTATGAACGCAATTTTTGTTCCTCGCAATGACTCAGCTTGGATTCGCCATTGCGCTCCCTGTAGAATTCTCTTAGGGTTCGTACGGCCTGCCTTCCGCGAACTCCCAAATTTGGCGGTGAGTAAAGTTTAGGACAGATGATAAGACACAGAAGCATAGATATTGTATGACCAAAATATTCAATAAAAACAGAGAGATACATGTTGTTCTCGTAGAACCTGAAATTCATTGGAATACTGGGAATGCGGGTCGAACTTGTCTGGGACTCGATGCCACGCTGCACTTGGTGAAGCCGCTGGGGTTCAATATTGACGATAAGTCGGTCAAGCGGGCGGGATTGGACTATTGGAAAGACGTGAAACTTCAGGTCTGGGAAAACTGGGATAATTTTGAGTCGCAAATGCAAGACTTAGGAGAGCCGTTCTTTTTCTCGGCTGAAGGCGAGAAAATGCACTTCGAAGCGCAATACCCAGAAAAGGTTGTGCTGCTTTTTGGCAAAGAAACAGCAGGTTTTTCGAAAGCCATCCGGGAACGTTACAAAGAGAAACTTTTCCGAATTCCAATGGTCGAAGACTCCTTACGCTCTATTAACCTGTCGACCTGCGTAGGCATTACTAGTTACGAGGTTGTGAGACAGTGGTCCGCGAAATAAAAATGATCATAAATGGCTGACCTAGCCGAAAAAGAGAAATTCGAGGTATATCGTGAATATGAAGACGATAAGATGTGTACTTGGGTTTTCGTCCCTCATGATATGGAGCGCGACCGAGGCCGCAGCGCAGGATGAACCCGGCGGATTTAGAGCCTCCGAGAATGTAGTAGAGTCTGCCGCGGCGACGGCGACGGTCTCTGAATCAGAGGTCGAAACGAACGAACTTGAGCTGTATCATCGAGCAACGATGAACCTTGCGACAGGGCAACTATCAGAATCTCGTCGTCTCTTTGAAACTTTGACCGCAACCTCATCTCCTTCTGCGCTTGGAGTGAAAGCAAAAAAGGTTCTTGAGGTCTTAGATGGACCTACCGGTCTTGGCAGCCTGTTAGACAATAGATTACCTAAAGGCCCGCGACTTTTGGGTTCTAACCAAAAGAGAGCACGATCATCCGTGAACCCGGCGCAAGATGGCGAATTTACAGAATCTCCCACTCGATTGGCTCGCGGAGAGCTTGTCACCACCCAGACCCTCCACGGAATTATCCTCGGCGTTGAATTCTGCGCTGTTTTGGAATGCTTAGAATCCCGAACCATTATTTCATCCGCTGTCCTGGGCGGCGCAGCGGGTCTGACCGGTAGTTTGCTGTATTCACCTGACGGCGTCCGACCGGGTCAAACGGCGGCGATCAATTCAGGGACAATTATGGGCGCATGGACCATGTTTAGTATGTCTTTAGCCTTTGAGTTCGCGGAAAGCTCCACAGAATTGACGACTCTTCTAATGCTCGGGCAGGTTGCTGGAACATTATCCGGAGGCTTGGCCTATGAATATTTTCAGCCAACGGCCGGCGAAGTCGCATTAGTGAATTCTGCGACCATCTGGTCGTCAGTCTTGACGGGATTGTCACTCGGTATCAGCGGAATCAACCGAACGACGACGATTTGGACCAATTTATTTCTTGTTTCTCACTTGTCGGCCGCGACCATGGCGTATTTCGCAAAAGATTTAGCAATGAGTCGTGGACGCGTTCTTCTCATTGACGGCAGCGCGATCCTTGGTGGTTTGGTGGGTGCGGCTGCCGTATTGGTTACGGCGGGCGACACGGTATCAGGAGAAGCGGTACAAGTGGGGTCAGCCCTGGGGATCACCGCCGGTCTCGCCTTGGGAACCTACTTGACGCGAAATTTCGATTTGCCTGATCCCGGTGTATCCATGGCCTTGATGCCGACAGAAGATGGTGGCTTACTTACGATTGGTGCTCGATTCTAAATGAGTAAGCCACCGCTTTTATCGCTGTCGCCCACGGAACTGTCTTCTCTTTTGGAAGGGAGTGGACGGTCTCGTGATGTTTTTCAATGTTTGAAAAGAGGCGAAGATCCTTTCGAGTCGGAATCAATCACTGATGGAGCGAAAAATAGGCTGTTTCGAGTTTGCAAAAAAACCCATGCTAAGCTCATCAAAACAGTCAAAGCTACGGATGAAACGACAAAAGCTTTAATCGAACTTTATGATGGGCAAATGATCGAAACCGTGATCATTCCGAGCTCAGCCCGCACGACTCTTTGTGTATCGAGCCAGGTTGGTTGCGGACGCGCTTGTGATTTTTGTTTGACTGCGACCATGGGTCTGCATCGCAATCTATCTTGTGATGAAATTATTGCCCAAGTTGTTACTGGCATACGCGAATCGATACGGCTTGGATTTCCAAAAGTACAAAACATTGTCTTCATGGGGATGGGAGAGCCACTTGATAATCCTAAAGCGGTACGGAAGTCTTTAGAGATCCTCTCACATGATTTGGGTTTAGAATTTGCGGGACGAAGAATTACTGTGTCGACGGTTGGTTCCCACGAAAAAGCGATTCTTTCGGCAGGGCATTGGCCCGCACGCTTGGCCTGGTCTCTCCACGCGGCGCGTGATGAGGTTCGTAAAGTTTTGGTTCCAACCGCAAAAGCGTCCGTTCAAGAATTACGAGATTGGTTTATGGCAGCACTTCGTAATCGGCCTTTATTTGTTGAGATGGTTTTGATTGAGAAGATTAATGATCAAGTAGCGGACTTGGAGGCCTGTATTGAATTATTTCGTGAGTCCCCGCAAGAAATACGAATCAATTTATTACCGATGAATTTTATAGGCAGGTCTGATCTCCAACCGAGTCCTCCAGAGAAAGTGTTATATTTCCGTGACCGTTTACGAGAAGCGGGTAATTTTTGCATGATTCGGAGATCGAGAGGTGAAGAAGAAAGCTCAGCATGCGGTCAACTAGCAGTGGTCAACTAAAGTCGGATAGAACCGTCATTTTGCACTTCGCCCGGTAAATCGAGTCGAGAGGATAAAGCGATCACAGCGTTGAAAATCTCTTCTCGTTCCACTTTTAGATGAGCAATGGCAGCTCTTCTTCTTCGGCGAGTCAGACGGACCCTCAGGGCTCTCATTGTTTGTCGACTCAGATGAAGATAACGAAGTGCGGCTATACCCCCGATGGCAGCAAGAATAGCTACGAAAGTACCTCCAGTGATGGGGGCATTGGGAATACCGGGGAAATAAGAGTGCACGTGTTGATGCCCTAAGGCACCCAAGAATGCTGCAAACATCCACGTGAGCGGAAATGCGATAGCACCGGCGAGAATCTTGATTGTCGCTTCATCTTTTTTTTGTTTCGCACCTAACCGAGCGAGTGCCCATAGGATAAGAGCCGTGGGACCATTTGCGAGGTAACCAAAGACGAGCACAGGTGGAAGAAGTAAGAAGACGAAGACGGCCTGCAATATCAGAAGTGCCGCTAACCAAGGTGATGCAATTCGTGGGTCTTGGTCGAGGTGATGATCATCGAGTTTTAGTTCTCGTAAGTCGGCGTCGTAATTTTCAACGCGTTTACGCAGTGTCATTACTTGGCCTGGTTTTTCAGGTAGTAATTGATAGTATCCTTGACGAATTCTTGCGAAGCCGAGTGTTTTTTCAGTGATGTCTGGGCGTTTACTTTTTGCGCCCGAAATTTTTGCTCGTTGTGAGCGGACCAATTTGCGCAGACGATGCATGAGGAAATGCGTCTCCCAATCGTCGGTAGCATGTACGACTTCATCTAGAACTTCTTCAAATTTACTTGTAAGTTTTGCGACTTGTTCTTCTTCTTCGTCTTCGTCATGCATTTTTGTTCTTGGATCTAAGAAGTCTTCCAGCTCGACCGGCGGATGAAACCAAACTAAGGCGCGCGACCGAAACGATCTTTTGCGATCATAATGAAGTCCGACCGGGATAATTGCGGGTAGCTTTCGAGTTATCTCGTTTGAGCGACAAGCTTGATAATACAGCCGAGCTCCACCTTTCTTGAGATCCTGTAAATGGGGTTCGTCGTGGCTGGTGCCTTCGGGAAAAAGCGCGGAATAAGAGCCGCCTGCGACTTTGTCTGCAAGGAGCTTCAAGCTTTCTTGATTTGCTCTTCGACGTTCTTGAGGATTGACGTTGGTATTATCATCCGCTCGATAAATGGGAACTGTACCAAGGCTTCGCATAAGAAAGCCAAGAATAGGCCATCGAAAAAGACCGTGCCGAGCTCCGAACACGACGGGACGAGGTAATTGAGCTAAAATGAGTCCTGGGTCAATCAGGCCATTTGGGTGCCACGAAATGAGTAAACCGCCTCGATCTTTAGGGATATTTTCTAGGCCGGTCACGTCGATTTGGCGAAAAAATCCAGATGTGAGCCTACGAACAAAGGTGCGAGCGAGACGATAGATTTTCGTGGCATTTTGGTGGTCTTTCATTTCGCTGATACAGAGTCTACATCAGCTTGCTGCGAGCGAGAACGTCTTGTTTTTGAGGTCGACGAAGACCAAAATAGACGCCAAAAAGGAGAAGGCTAAGCCAGAATTCGCCGGGCTGATTTGTTTGAGATACGGATTCGCATCGACACTCTCCGAGGATAGGTTGATCCGTCGCAGCACGAAGGATGAGCTCAGCATCGGCTGAAGCCATAGGTTCAGCATCCGGCTGTAGTACGACGGACGCATCTACAAAGCCCGCATCCATAGCCGGCGGCGTGATTCCTGCATCATTAGGCGGCATAGGAGATATTTCTGGAGCGAGTTTTATGGCGTTATTTAACCAGGCTGTTAGTAGCTCGTGTCTTGCTTGTGGACGAATGAGGCTGTCCACAGCGAATCCCAGAAGCATATTTTTATTTTTTCGAACGGCTGCAACCGTATTTGGTCCTGAATAGGTTAGGGCGATATTTGCGCCCGTTTCGGGCGAGAAAACGTCGCTGGACCGAGCTTTTAGTGCTGGCCCTGTACCATCGTCGAGACTTAATATTCCGGGGGTTATAGAAGCGAACCAGTCATTGCTGGCGGGACTGAGTTCGAGGCTTTCGGCGCTATCTGCCGCATATGAGGCTCCAAACACTTCCGATAGGAATTGCTTCGAGTCCGCGTCTCCACGGTTGTCGAGAGTCCAAGCAATTTCGCTTCCAGAAGCAAAAATAGCGCCCGGATAAGTAAGGAGTTTTTGTCTGATGTCCGCTGTGAGCACTTCGTGTTCAACCGATTCACGTCCAAGCGCTAAAATGATTCCGTCGTATTGGCTTAGATCAATGAGACCAGTACGAATCGCAGACTCACTCGCGGAGTCAAACGCAAAAGAAGTGTCACTCATAGCTAAAGCATGTATTGCCAAGGTATTTCCAGGGTTGTCGATGTATTCGACCCAGGCATCTCGTCTCTCGTAACTGTCTATGAGTAAAAGTTGTGCCTTCCTCAGACTGCTTCGTGCAGTGATAGCTCGACTGCGCAAGCCTTCTCCAGCTTTGTTCAACGATGCGACTTTGAAAATACACACATCATTTTTCTGCAGGCCAGTGATCGTCGCGGGGCTGGCTTCGACAATTATACCTTGGTCGTAATCTCGGTGTCCGCAAGCTGAATATACACGATAGCTAAGTGCCTCTGGTACTGAATTGAAATGAACTTCTACCGTTTCGGAATCTATTTTTTTTGCGAAGATAATATTCGGAGCTTGAGCTAAATAGTTCTCAGATTCTCCAAAGTATTGACTGATACCTTGATAAATTCCGTAGGCAAGAGTTTCTCGAAATCTCGGGTCGTGAAGAGATTGGTTATCAGTCATTTTCAGATCGCTGGATTGGGATAAGCGAACGTTGTCGTGAAATGCTGTTTCAAGAAGAACACCTGGCATATCGTCGAGGTTTCTCAGCTCCCCGAAGTTCGCTACCTTTGTTCCTCGGTCGCGCCAATTCGGATCCCAGTTTTTTTTGATAGATGAGACCATCGCGTCGTGAACAAGACGCTGTAATCGATCGCTTCCCACTGGGTCGTCACAAACGCTCGCGTTTGGATCTGAGCTATGATTGCTAAATTGCCCACAATTGTAGCGATAACTTGATGAACCGGTGGCCGTACTTTCAGACACACCGGAGGCATTACTGTGAACAGAGAGGTAAATATCGGCTCCGGCCCATTCTGCATAGATTGGACGAATACTTACATCTCCCACAGATTGAATGTTGGCTGGTGCATTTTGATAAGTCGCGAAAGGCTTAGCGCCCATCTGCCACCAGGGATGCCCTGTGGCATGTTGTCCTGCCCCAAATCGAAAAGCATCTGCTATCAACGCCTTGTTGCCGCCGGCTGGGGCGCTCACGGTCACTAGTATTTCGTCTCCTTGGTTGAGTCCGAACGTGTGAATAGGAGACCACCGCCGACCATGTGTTGTCTGGTCAATAAAGAATGAATGAGTGAAGCCGGGCGTCTGCACCGTGAGCGGAAGATTTGTATATCGATTGCTGCCCGCTACGAACCAAATACTTAGAAGCGAGTCCCCATCTTTGGGTGATACAAAGCGCCACTGCGCCGTCGCATCCGCATCTGTAGACACTCGGTAATTGTTATCGTGTCCTCCCGCGCTACTTCCGTTAGAGAATTGACCTTTCACGGCGGTAAAACCAGATGAATTTTCGTCGAGGATTGTGCCCGTTTTCTCGAGGCTTCTTTCGCGTACCAGAATGACTTTTGCACCAGCTCCTTCAAGAAGGGGGATGAGGTGATTTACGACGATTTCGTGGGTTTCGAAGTCTTCAACGATTCCTCGACAGTCGCCGCAATTATTCCAGAATATTCTTCCCCTTTGAGTTCGAAAGTTCTGCGTATTGCTGTTGTAAATCCATCCGTGCCCGGGGCTAATGGCAATCGTTCGATCGCGAAGGCTTTGGCCGTGTGGATAGTTGCCGATGGCAAGAATGGATTTTGCCTGTTTAGGAGGTTTCGTTTTGGACCTACTGATAACCCTGGGCGGAGGTTTCAATTGTCCCCCAGGATGCCTGACCAGAAGCATAATATTGTCGATTTCTGGTCGTAATGCCGCAGCGAGTCCCGCCACTTTTTCGAGCGTATTTTCTATTTCTGGTGGCAGGTCATCCAGCGGTGTCTTTGGGCTGAGTTCGAGCCCTAATATCAGCTGTTTCTGATGGACTTCGAGTTGAACAAGTTTCGCTTCAACCGTGTCTTGTAACCGAGAGGTCATTTTTTTGATCGTTTCGGTGAAAATCGAGTCTGCGTTCGCGCTTTGTGGTCGCAACACGATGGTAGACAAGGCTGCGACGAGCGGAAGAATCCAAGTACGCTTGCGCCGGAAAAACCTCACCTGTGTTCTGTAGCATTGTCGCCGAAAATTCTCGTCATCCTTTTGGAGGATGCCTGTCCGCAAGTATTTGCACTTCGGGACCCATCATCGTCGCGTTTTATGGCGTTTTATGGGATTTTATCGTTGGCACTTAATGTGCAGGATATTGTGCTGTGACAAAAACGTCCTATACGCAGGTTCGTGGGCCTCGAGCTGGATCGGAAGGATTCAAACTGATCGAAGTTCTGGTGGCGATGGCGGTGCTTATGATCGCGTCGATGGGGATACTTCGCCTCCACGGGACAATTATAAAGGGTATTGCCGCAAGTGAAGACTTTTCTGTGGCTTTGGACGTCGCCGGTCAACGTTTAGAAGACTTGGTGATGGTGGGTGCCGAGAATCTTCCAGTTTGTCCAGCCCCAGGTTCTGGGCCGGGTTGTCGGGCGACGCTGACTGCATTTCAACCTGAACTTGGAGCAGCGGGAAATGGGTACGCTTGTACTCGATATGTCGATTCCCCAGAGCTCTTGATGGCAAATGGAGCATTCGTCCCTCAGGGCACTGCAGACAACTCGAGGTATCGAGTTGATACCTCGATTGAGGGTCATCCGGATGGAACGCTTTTTCCTGAAGGCCGTTTGGTGACAGTCAGTGTTTGCTGGCTCGACCCTGCGAATCAGGTTCGACAAGTGCAAGCAAGGAGATATGTGGTCCCCGGTGTTTGAATTTCGCTCATCTCATCCGTCTCGCGCCGGTTTTACTTTGATCGAAGCGATGGTCGGTCTTGCATGTGCGCTCATCGTGCTGCTGGGTGCGGTGGCGTTTGCTCATTATGAAATGCGAACGCTTGGCCTCAGTCGCGACAATCTTGAGATGACGCAAGTCGGCCGCATGAGCTTGGACCTTATGCTCGATGACTTGGCGAATGCCGGCGCTGGAATTGGTTATGACGAGTCCGGCCGATTTGCCGGATTTGAGGTCGGCCAGTTTACGCGGGGAAGCGCCGTGTTTTCCTCCAATGGTGGACGCCAGGTGAGTATTGATCATGTTTCGACTGCAGCACCTGGAACTGCTCAAGTATTTCCTACCGATGATCTCGGTTTACTGATGGCAGACGGTCAATATGTGACTGTGACCTACTGGACGAATTCACTGGCTCAGGTATGTGCCCCCTCAGGATTTTCTCCGGGAGATACCGTAATTGTAAGATCAGATGAAGGAATATCTGCCCGGTCGGTTTCGATAACATCAGTCAATCCTGCGGCCAATTGCATCAATGGGGTCGATTGTTCAGCAGGTTGTGAAGATCTCGGTATCGCCCCTGATACGAGTAACGGTTATTTCTCTGGGCCAAGCGCAATCACAACAGATTTCACGGGTGGTACTATGGCCGGTGGGTTCAAGCGTATCACTTGGTTTGTGTCGGCATCGACACCAGATAGGCCGCAATTACGGCGTTTGGAAGGGGATTGCCCAGCGCTTGATGACTCCTGTGGTGATGTGGTTGCTGACAATGTTGATACACTACAAATGAGGATTTTCGAACGCGTCAATAATACCTGGATTGACCGAACAGATGTGGGAATCCCAACCGGAAGTACGAATCCATTGAGAGTGGATGTTGAAATTGTTATGCGTTCTGATGCGGTCGACGTGACAGGAAAAAGCCATCCTCACGCTCGTCTTGTTCTGGAGGACCGTTGTCTACCCGGACCCGATATTGCGCTCCCACAAGAATGCACGAATACGACGGAGCCGAATACGCTTCGACGACTTGTTCTAAGAGCGAGCACCGGCTTACTTAACGCGGGCCGAATGAGGATTAATTAGAATGAAGAGTCATACCGTAAGCTCAAATTCCCAACGCGGATTCACTATGATTGTTGTGATTATGATTGTGGCAATCTTAGCAGTCATGGGGGTAGCGCTTCTCAATCTACTCAATCTCGATAATAATCTCGTTGGTCAAAGTCGTAGAGGACTTCACGCACGAGATATCGCGATGGGTGGTACGGTCGAGGTGATTAACATGAGCAACTTGACAAATGTCTTGCCCAAAGTGACTGACCCCAATCTGAGTGTGCTTATTCAAGCAAATGAGGCGAGTGCATTTTCTGTCTCCGACAATGCTGATGATTATCAAGCTCGAGTTAGCTTTATGAGAGTTGTGCCGCTCACTGAAAGTTCTCAAGGACTAAGTCGAGCTGTTGTTTATGAAATCGTCACTCGTTCTCGATATGAAAACGGTGAAGCAACTTCCGAAGTTAGAACTGAAATTTATAGGCCCGCAAGCTGGGAAGGACAAAGTATCCAGCCGAAGAGACACTATCGCTAAGGAGCCAGCTCAATGACCCTAACCGCAATACCTACTATTATATTCGCATATTCGACTTTGATCGCTCAAGAGCAATTGCCTGATGAGCTTGATCTGTTACGCACCGTAAATCGCAAACCTCAAGTTGCGTTATTGTTGGATCATTCTTGTTCTATGAGAAACGGTCAACAAATTACCCCTTGTGTTTACTACGCTGTGAACCATAATGGCGGGGCTACAAATTTGACTCTAAATAAGAACGAGATGATGAAAGCTGCGTTGACAGGTTGTTCTAGCGATTCTGATGGCGTTCTCGATAAGTGGTCTGAGACCGTCAATTTTTCCGTTATGCAATTTCCGACCAGAGGCTTGCCTTATGGAGTTCGAGCCCCATTCGATTCGCAGCATAGTACTCTTGAAAATGCGGTTCAGGGCGTGGGCATAAGAGGAAACACACCGATAACCCAAGGTCTTAAATACGCGAGTGAATATTTCAACGCTTATTTTAATGATGGTAACTCGCTTTCTTGTCGACCGAACTACGTTGTTTTGCTCTCGGATGGAAATCCTAACGGAGGTTCTGCGACATTTGACTCAGCGTGTGATCCGTCCGTTTCTACACGCACGGTCGGTGCAAGACAGCCGTGGAATGGTGCGAATTATCTCGCAAACTCTGGCGACCTCTTGTGTTCTGTTGATGGTGATCAAAATATAGAAACGTACGCGATTGGTTTCGGTGCACCGGGTTCGTTTAATGAGTCAAATCTTCAACGTGTCGCGAACGAAGGAGGTGGCTCTTATCATTACGCGTCAGACGTAAATGGTTTAGATGAAGCCTTTTCGACCATTATCCAAGACATTGTTGATCGGTCTGCAATTTTCTTTTCCTCTCCTGCTGTTCAAAGAGAAGGTATTTTTACGGGGAATTACATGTACGTGTCTTCCTATCGCCCGGAAACAGATGGGTTATGGAAGGGCAATCTCAAGAAGATTTGTATTTATCCACAGAAGTTAGCGAACGGCATTGACTACGATCCCAGTGATCTTAGTTGTATGTTCCGCTACAATGCAGCTGAAGAGAAATTATTCACAAACCCAAACGTCATTGATCAATGGTTGCCTAATACCAGCACAACAACTTCTGATGTCGGAGGTGCTGGTCGGGTGATGCTCTGCGGCTCAAACGGCTCAGGCTGCTCAGACGGTTTGGGGCTTCCTGGTGAAGCGCCGAACACACCGTATCGGTCCCGAAACATACTCACATGGCGAAATGGAACCTCTGAGTATGTTCCCGTGCAGTTAGGTGGAGCGAATGAATGGACAACTGAAGATGCATGGACTTCTGGTGGTGCTCACGCGTCACTTTTGAATTATTTGCATGGTTATACATTTGAAGCGAATCCTAGCAATGGTAATCCACTTGCGGTTCGAGATTGGCCGATTGGTGATATTGTCCACACTCCAACCACTTTATTGAAGTTTGGAGATTGTGAGCAGAAGAACAATTGCTGGGTAGTGACTGCAGCCAACGACGGCATGCTCCATTTTTTCGATTCCTTTGATGGGGAGGAAACGTCTGCACTGATACCCGCGGAACTTTGGAAGCCAAATGGCGTTGCTAAAAATACGATGGCCAGCGTAATTGACCAACCATCTAGCGAAGTTAATCATCGCTATTACCTCGACGGTGGTGCGCGCTTATACCATCGAGACGATGATGCCGACGGCTTTATTGATGAAGATGAGCGTGCCTCGCTTATTTTTGGTTTGGGTCGAGGCGGAAAAGCGTATTATGCAATTGATGTTGCGCAACTCCAGATAGCTAATGGTCGCCTATCAAATGCTCGTACACCAATCCGCTCTATACAGTGGGCTGATTCGGGAGAATTTACAGAACTGCAAGAAACTTGGGCATCTCCGTGGGTAGGCCAAATGCTTCCTGTCAACGCAACTAGTCCTACAGCGGCACCGCTTGATGTCGCTATCTTTCCGTCTGGTCATATCGCAGAACATGACAACCCTGGTTTTCGCTTGCCAGGACAAACGACAGATTCCCGGTTTGCAACGACAACACCCGTTCAAATGTCTTGTCCTCAAGCCTCAGCGGCGTTGGGTTTGCCGCCATTTTGCGGTTTTACCGGCTCTTCATCAGACGGATATCCAGACCCTATTCCTCTTGATTTTACAACCGGAACTTTCGCGTTCGAGAATGCCATTGCCTACAGAATACGCTTTAGCACCTTCGACATAGATTCTAATGATGCGGTCGTGATTCAAAGCGGGCAAGGTATGGCCGCCGCGAGCTTGACCTCTTCAGGTATTGCGGCCGATGCCTGGTCTGATGGCTTAGACGCTGACGGATGGTCTCCATGGGTATACGCAGACAGCCTACAGGTAAGGATGCTTACGGACGGGAACGCAACGAACAATCGTGGATTTGTCATTGGGCAAATAGAGTATCTTGAGGCAGACACGCCTCCGCGTCGTGATCATTCACCGACTGTGTATATCGTAGACTTAGAAGCGTGGCGGCAGCCTAACAATAGTTTTGCGGACCGACTCTCTAATTCGCCCATCGTTGCTCGTTTCACTCGCGATTGCAATGACGGCCAAAATTGCTTTGATGCGACGAATGTGCGTCGTCGGGATTTGCGTCACATGACTTGCGCGATCAGTGCGGAAATCTCAGTGTACACCGTTGGGGAAAAAGCTCGAATGCTGTATTGGCCCGATGAGTGTGGTCAAATTTTCAAGGCTTGGCACGATGGAACAACCTGGAACGTAGTCAGGCTACTCTATACGAACAACACACCAAATATGGTGACTCTAGGGCAGGGTGAGGCCAGAGATTTTAGAAAAATGTTTAGTCGCCTCGATTTGGTGCCGTCAACGTGTACAGGCAGAAAATCCGTAGGGGTGTACTTTGGAACTGGTAATGCACAACGTCCAACATCTGTGGATGAACTATCCCAGGCCCCTGCTGTCACGACTCCCGCGTCTGACCGAGATATTGTGGGTGTGATTTGGGACGATACTAGCGTCCAAAATGTTGATCTGAATTCACTGGCGGATGTCTCCTCTATTGCAGAATACTCTCCAGTCGGAAGTCCACAACTGGGTTGGTTTTGGCGACTCGGGGATAACGAAAAATCACTGAGAAGACCTATCGTCTTCAAAGGAACTACTTTTTGGAAAACATACCAGCCGACTCAAGAGGCGGCAGAGTGTCAGGCCGCCGCTGGTATCGACCGAGTCTATGCTGTGAATAATTGCACAGCGAAAGCGATTGTTGATCAACAGGGCAAAAACGATATTGAAGATCGCGAAATTTGGAGACAGGCGACAGACATCGGGTCTGAGCTTCTTGTGGTGTCTCCTAAAGACGGACCCGCTATGGTTACGCACGCAAATCTAGCTTCTTCTGAGGCCGCCGATTTGACACCCAACAAAGGAATTCGCAAAATTCCTTTCATTTATCATTGGCGTATACCGCGAGAGGATTAATATGAAGTGGTCGAAATTAATGCTGAGCGTCGCATTCTTGTGCTTTGGCATAAGTAGCGCAGAGGCAGATGAATCAAAATTAATAGCCAAAGGCAGGCTCCACAGCGTTGTCGATAATGTTGCGTTACTTGCTACACCTATAAAGGGAAGTGCGACGACACAGCTAAAAAGAGCTGGCTTTCGAAAAGTAACCAAAGAAAAAGACATTGCGCCTGGGACGATTTACAAAAAGAGTTTGTATATGGGCTACACAACGATGCTCGACGCAAAGTCACTAAAGAGATTGAAGGCGAAGATAGGGCGAAAGGTGAAGTTGATCCTAAGACGCACGAACCGTGAGAAGCCGGTGGTGGTTCAAGTGAGATGACTATGTCTTCCTCGAATAAACATGGTTTCAGTTTGATTGAAATCGTGGTCGCAATGGCGATTATCGCAATTGTTGGTACCGTCTCTATCACGTGGTTTGTTCGAGCACAGAAAGATGCAAGATTGAATGCTGTTGCCGCCAACGTAATGGGACGAATTCTTGAGGCCCGAACTGAAGCTTTGACAGGTCGATTGATTCAGTCTGGGAATGCTCAGCCGAATGGAGTTCCTGGCGATTTCCAAGGTTGGGCTGCTCAACCAAAGGTTCGATCAGCCGGATTTCGTGTAACCTCTGTGAATACGTTTGAGGTGTTCGTTGATAGTGATACACAAGCCGGTGGAGAAGAGGTGATTCACATGACTAACTTCCTTACTCAAAGTGAGAGTAATCGTGTGAGATTCGCATCCGATACGGTCGGAAGAATGATTAGATTTCAGCGAGATGGTCGAGCGGTTGGAGACCAAGAATTTTATCTCATCGAAGATAGTATTAAACGGGGTCGTGAAATTACGGTCACGACAGTTGGGCAAGTACGAATCGAACCAACGATTATTGAGTAATATTATATATGTAAGTGCTTTCGAAAAATGACTGAACAATTTGCGGTCGGCTTCCAGACATGGCACCTTCGACGTGCTTGTCCCGCAAGTTTGTTTCGATTTTGATGAGCAAAGGCTTCGCAATTACCGCTTTGATATTTGGTCTTGTGACCACGAAGTCTGCTCAAGCTGAAGGCGAAGTCCGTATTGCCTTAAGCTCGAATACGAAATCGATTGTTATTTCAGGTTTAAATTTGTCCGTTTTTGACGGGGTAATTGGAGAGCGTCTGGCGACCGCTGTGGGCGAAGCAAATATTTCGCTTAGGGTTTCAAATGCTCGTGTCAGAATTTCAACAAAGAATCTGAAATACGATAAAAAAGCGAAACGAGAATCGAAGAAACTAATATTCGAATCAAATGATGGGGTTCGTGTTGATGGCACTTTATATCTTGGTCGTATTTCTGCTGAAGTTAGGAAAGGGCGACTACTTGTGATCAATAGAATTCCTGTCGAAACCTATCTTCTGGGAATTGTGGGTAGCGAAATGAACCCTCTTTGGCCTTCGGATGCATTAAAAGCACAGGCCGTTGCGGCGCGAACCTACGCTATGCAACGGCGAATGATTATGAGATACGCTAATCGCCCTTACGACTTAGAGTCCACCGTTCTTTCACAAGTATATAAGGGAGCTGAGAGGATTAGTCAGTCAGTGATTGACGCCGTATCACTGACTCGAGGCGAAGTCTTGAGTCATAATCATCGCCTTGTAGAAGCGCTCTTTCACTCAACGTGTGGTGGTCAAACCAATTCGGCGCGAGAAGCTTTTGGTAATCATGTTTCCTATCTTGTTCCTAAAAAATGCAAATGGTGCAGGCCTTCACCTCGTTACCGATGGGAGACACAATTATCGCTGAAAGATCTTGAAAGTTCGTTACAAAAGGCAAAACTTATCCGCGGTAAATTAACAGAAATCTATAGAAAAAATGGGCAAATGAAGACGACGGCGTTTACGCGAAATAAAAAGTTTTTTCTCTCGTCTCGGAGCTTGCGAACTGCATCGGGATATTCCAAAGTTTTTTCTTCGAAGTTTAGTGCGAAGACGCGGGGTGCATACGTTCACTTCAGTGGTCGAGGATTTGGTCACGGCGTTGGAATGTGCCAGTGGGGCGCAAAAGGTCTGGCAGACGCGGGTTATAACTATCTGGAAATTCTTGCTCATTACTACTCTGGGTCTGGAGTGCACCGAGTCTATTAGATCTGTTTTACGGACATCCACACGGCAGTTTTTCAAATTTCTCTAGTGCTCGAAGGTAAAGTGGATCATAGGTCTCGGGATCTGCTGGCCCAATCCAGTGAATTGTCGATTCAGAGTAGTAAGGAGGGAGATGGTCAAGTATGTAACGGCCTCCGCCTTCTTGATCTAAGGCACCAAAAACAACCCGCCGAATACCATGAAGGATGAGAGTACTTGTGCACATGATGCAAGGTTCTAAGGTGCTGTAGCAAGTGAGTTCATTCGCACGCTGCCATTCTGCCTTAGGTACCTGAGCAAGAGCTACTATTTCTGCATGAGACCCTGGATTGTAGGTTGGAATCAGCAATTCATTGCGACCTTCGGCGATGATTTTGTCTGGTCGAGCGACGACTGATCCGATTGGCATATTCCCTCGTGTTTCAGCTTCAAGCGCCAATTCATGCGCTCTAATGAGACATGCCCGGTCAAATGAAGTGAGTTGCTCTGGGTGCATCGTCATCGTTTAGAAATGCCAAGGAAATTTTGAGTAATCTTGGTCTCGCTTCTCAAGGAATGCGTCTCTGCCTTCCTGCGCCTCGTCGGTTCCATACGCCAGTCGTGTGGCTTCTCCCGCAAAGAGCTGCTGACCAACCATTCCATCGTCAGGAAGGTTAAATCCATATTTCAGCATGCGCATAGCTGTCGGACTCTTCGAGTTTATCGTCCTCGCCCACTCAAGTGCTGTCTTTTCGAGTTCGCTGTGCTCCACCACGAGATTCACCATGCCCATAGCAGCTGATTGTTCAGCATCGTAGTTATAACCAAGAAAAAAGATCTCTCTTGCTTTCTTTTGCCCGACTTGGCGCGCAAGAAGAGCAGAGCCATACCCGCTGTCGAAGCTTGCAACGTCTGGGTCGGTTTGCTTGAAAACAGCATGCTGCCGACTAGCAATGGTCAGGTCGCAGACGACATGAAGGCTATGACCTCCTCCAACCGCCCAGCCAGGGACAACAGCAATAACGACCTTAGGCATAAATCGAATTAGTCTTTGTACTTCTAGAATGTGAAGCCGCCCGAGTTTGGCGGGATCAAGGCCGCTAGCATCTTCATATTTATATCCATCTTTACCGCGAATTCTTTGGTCGCCGCCTGAGCAGAACGCCCAACCGCCATCTTTTGGTGATGGACCATTGCCGGTCAGCAAAACACAACCCACATCAGAGCTCATGCGAGCGTGATTAAGTGCTCGGTACAGTTCATCAACCGTATTAGGTCGAAAGGCATTACGAACTTCGGGACGATTGAAAGCAATTCGCACTGTGCCCTGATCTTTCGCGCGATGATAGGTCAGATCTGTAAAGTCAAAGCCTTCAACCTCTGACCATTGTTCTGGATCAAATATTTCTGAAATCATAGCAATACCTCCACATACTCATTGGTATTTACCGTCTACGAAGTCAACGTTCTTTCATCTTAAGCTCATTTTGGATGTACACTTAGAGAGTGAAAAATGAACAAGCAGCGTTGCCTCGTTTTCATCTAGCAGTCGGAGTCACGGACCTCGTCAAATCAAGAGACTTTTTCGTATCGACTCTGGGATGTGAAATAGGTCGAACAGATGAACGATGGATAGATTTTAATTTCTTTGGACATCAACTCACAATTCATCTTGTGGATGACCCAATTAGCGTATCGCATAACTCAGTTGATGGAGATCAGGTTCCAGCGTTCCACTTCGGAGTCATTTTAGACTGGGATAATTGGCATGAGCTCAAAGCTAGGCTCCTAAAGGAAAATTGTACCTTCTTAATTGAGCCTCATGTCCGATTTGAAGGACAGCCAGGAGAACAGGCGACACTTTTTCTAAAGGAGCCGTGTGGTAATGCACTCGAGTTCAAAAGCTTTAAGGATATGAGCCTGCTGTTTGCGAGGTGATTTCAACCACCTGGAGTTGAATACTTTTCTTCTAATGATACGGGATTTCCATTCGGATCTTCTTCATTGAGCCAAAGTTTAAAGCTCTCTATCGACATGTAGAGAGCAGGTACAATGAGTAATATAACGACTGTTGCAAAAAGGATTCCGTACCCGAGACTGAGTGCCATAGGAATCAAAAATCGTGCTTGCATTGATGTTTCAAAGATCATTGGCGCCAGTCCGAGAAACGTTGTTGCTGAAGTCAGAACAATCGGTCGGAAGCGTCTCATTCCTCCTAAAACGACGGCTTCAAACAAGGAATGCCCGGCTTCTCTATAGCGATTAATGGCTACCACAAGAATAAGCGAGTCATTCACGGTGACTCCAGTAAGCGCGACCAGTCCAAACATACTGATGAGACTCAGGCTATAACCCATAACGAGATGGCCGATCACGGCTCCGACTAACCCAAATGGTATAGCGGTCATGATGATTATCGGTTGGACATAGCTTCTGAAAGGAATCGCAAGTAATCCAAAAATAATTACCAGAGCGATGAGACCACCTTGAGCCATACTCGCAAATGATTCTTTACGTTCCCTTTGCTCGCCTTCGAGAGAATACTTAATTCCGGGATATTCGGAAGCTATCTGTGGCAGAGTTTCTTGGACGAAGCGTTCAGCGATTACTTTTGCATTCGCTTTTTTTTCATCTACGTCGGCAGTCACATTCACTGCCCGTCGACCTCCAACTCTTTTGATGGCGGTGAAGGAAGTGCCAAAAGATAAATTTGCCGCTTCCTTGAGTGGAATCTCACCTCCGCCTGGACTCTGAATGATGAGGCTTTCAACATCGCTTTGGGTTTTTCGCTCGTTTGCAGGTAATCTCACCATCACTCTTACTTCATCTCGACCTCGTTGCTGCCTAAGAGCTTCACTTCCAAAAAACGAGCTTCTAAGTTGCCGACCTAAATCGACTTCAGTGACTCCAAGCGTTCGAGCGGATGGTTTGAGAGTAAAATCAATCTGAGGTTTTCCGTCATCGAAGCCAGTATCGATATCTCTTACTCCATCAAAAGACTGGAGCAGTTCTGCGGTGCGACGAGATGCTTTTTCAAGTACATCTTTATTGGGATGACTAATTTCAACGTCGATCGCGGCACCACCTGATGGTCCCCCTGAAAAATTGAACGAGATTGACTTCAATCCGGGTATCTCGCCTATTGTTTCGCGCCATTTTTGAGTGAATTGCCTCGCCCCGTAACTTCTTTTTCCGTTTTCGGCCAGCAGCACTGAGACACCAGCTATGTGACCACCTACGGCTCCAGAGCCAGTATTCACTGGTCCTCCTCCACGAATCTTTTTTCCGATAAGTCCGTAGATACCGCGGATATCTCCGCTTTGGGGACCAAAGCTCTTTACCGTTTTCTGAGCTGCCTTGATGAGCTTTGCCTGTACCGTTTTTGTGTACTCTACCGACGAGCCGTACGGAAGTTCAACACTGACTTGAACGCGATTCGCGGGGATTCTGGGAAGAAAGGTAGCCTCGATACGTCCACCAGCGATAAGCCCAAGTGTGATAATGAGTCCCGCGAGTCCAATCGCGATTGTGAGTCCTCGATATTCGACGGCTTTGCGTAAAACGGGCTGGAATTTATTCTCAATAAAGTTGTCGAGGATACGATTGGATTGGAAGGGTATAAATTGAAGTTTTTTCAAGATGGGATTAGTGGGCTCAAGAGGGGTATGCGCGAGATGCGCCGGCAGAATGTAAAGTGACTCAACCAGGGATAAAAGAAGTACTGAAACGACAACGAAGGGTACCGACCACAAAATTTTTCCCATAATACCGGTTACAAAGAAGAGCGGAGCGAATGCGCTGACTGTTGTAAGAATTGAAAAAACAACCGGGACGGAGACTTCATGGGCACCAGTGATCGATGCAATATTGGGGTCTCCTGTTGTCTTGCGTGTGGTGAAGATATTTTCTCCAACAACAATTGCGTCATCGACCACCATGCCAAGGGTGATGATGAACGCCATCATTGAGATCATATTGATTGACGCGTCAACAGCGGGGAAAAATATGAGCGAACCAAAAAATGAAATTGGGATCCCCAAAGTAACCCAAAACGCCAATCGAAAATCAAGGATAAGTCCTAGGACTCCTAATACGAGGAACAATCCGTAGATTCCGTTTCTTGTGAGTAGACCGATTCGGTCTTTATAGATCTCGGACTGGTCTCCCCAGGTAGCAACCCCGACCCCCTCTGGAAGTGTTGAGCGGATGTCATTGACGTACTGCTTGACTGCGTCTGCAATCTCCAGAGGTTTCTGGTCGCCAACTCGCATGACCGTCAAGCGAATCGCAGGCTTGCCGTTGAAGCTTGCAGACTGTTCGGTATCTTCGAAATCGTCACGTATCTGAGCGATCTCACTGAGCTTTACTTGGTTACCGTTTCGAGCTGACTTCACGATGATATCGCCAAATTCTCTTCCAAAATCGCGTCTTTCGGTCACACGTAGCAGAATTTCACCACGTTGTGTCTTCACACCGCCGCCAGGTACTTCGACGGAGGCATTTCTAATCGTTCTGGCGATTTCTTCGATTGTAAGCCCATGCTGACGTAAAGCTTTTTGAGAGATTTCGATACTAATCTCTGGCGAAGGAAGACCTCGAATATCCATTGTAGTAATGGACTCCATTGCTAATAAATCTTCGTAAAAAATATCGGACAACGATTTCAGAATCCGCTTACTTACGTCCCCGTAGATCATGATGGAAATCACGCTCTTTTTGGAAGCCATAAGGCTCGTCTTCGGACGTTCCATATCGACGGGAAACGACGTGATTCGGTCAACCGCAGTCTTAATCTCGGCCAAGGCTCGTTCGGTGTTCGCGCCATTTCTTAGTTCGGCGTATACCTTTCCGGCGCCTTCCACGGCTCCCGATGAAATCTTTTTTACGTCATCGACATCGCGAATAGAATTCTCAATGGCTACGATAATGGATTTTTCAATCTCGTCAGGGCTAGCACCCGGGTAGCCTGCTGTGACAGTAATTGTGTCGATATCAAAAGCTGGAAACACCTCCTGCTTTACTCGCAGCATACTGACTAATCCACCAATGAGCAAAACAGCCATCAGTAGGTTTGCGGCGACGCTGTTTTGAGCCATCCAAGCAATGGCTCCTTTTTGGGAAGCCAGCTTTGTCATGACCGTTTTCCTGGAATTGAAGGACGGGCTTGAGTTGTTTTCTTCGTGCGAAGTTTCATCCCTTGAATAGGAGTGGGAACTCTAGTCATGATGATTCTGTCTCCAGTCTTCAAGCCATTATCCACAATCACTGAATCTCTCGACTTCCAAACCACATTGATCTTGCGAATATCTAGACTATTGTCTCCCTTTAGAATCAGAATTCTCCCATCATCTTGAACGACAGATTCCGGTATTTTGAATACATTAGACCACGATTTTCCCGACACTCGAATATCGGCGAATGCACCCAGAAATAGAGGAAGCTCACCTTTTTTACTCGACAATGGATCCTCTATTGCGATGATGAGTTTTGCCATTCTTCCTACTGGATCGAGATTACTCATTACTCGGATCACTTTACCGGTCTTCTCGCTTATTTGTCCTTCGCTTTTTTGAACAATAACAGCATCAGATGTTTGTTTTTTCGATTTTTCGTTTTGGAGAAAGGATACATGTCCGAGAGGCACATTAGCTTCGACCCAGAAGCTATCGGTTCCGGCGAGTTTCGCAACTGGTCGGTTCGCTCCTACAACCTGACCTAAATCAGCATCTTTTGATAGTACTACGGAATTAAATGGCGCTCGTAGATTTGTTCGTGCCAGGTCAAGGTTTGCTTTTTCAAGAGCTTGATTTGCAGCAGCGACACTTGACTCTGCGCTTCGAAGTTGAGGTTCTCGCAGGGCAAGTGCTCGTCCCAAATCATCTTTCGGTTTCAGGTTTTTTTGAAGGAGGCTCCACTCTCTTTCCGCGACACGCTTTTTTCCTTTTTCTAATTCAAGATTGAGCAACGCCTGCTCAAGTTGTGCTTTTTTGGCCTCGACGATCGCTTGATAATTGCGTGGGTCAATTTTTGCGACGACTTCACCTTTCCGGAATTTACTTCCTGGGATAAATTTTTCACTGACCCAAATGAGTTTACCTGCAACTTCAGGGAGCAAAGTGATCTCTTGGGCTGGAACCACTGTTCCCTGCGACGTGAGCCAAATTCTCGCTGTCGTAGAGGTGACAGCCATCGTTTCTACCAAAGGCGCACTAAAAGACGCTGGCTTTCGACGTGGAGATGGTCGTGAGCTGATGAGAACAACGGCGATAGCGAAGGCGGAGCCTACGACCAGGAGCGGTAAGAGTTTTCTTGATATTCTAGGCATTATTTTGATTCCTCTCGTTGAGACGGTTTCATGCCGCCGCCGAGCGCGCGATATAGTTGAATACGGTGAGAAATTAACTGTCTTTGTGCGGTCAGCTCGTTTCTTTCTGCTTCTTGCATGCCGACAAGGGCGGTGAGAACAGGCAAGTAAGAGCTTAGGCCTTGGATATAACGATTTTGCGCCTCACGAAATGCGGAGCGTGCGACGTCTAATTCTGCTTGAAGTTGGACGAGCTCTGACTTTTTCCTTTTTAATCTTACTAAAGCATCCTCGACTTCCTGTACTGCGGTAATCACGACCTTTTTGTATTGAGCTAAGGTCATTTTTAGAACTGCTCGCTGCCGACGGACCTCGGCTTGCCGTTGACCTCCGTCAATGAGAGGAAGGACGAGTCCACCTAAGACATTCCAGATCAGGCCATCAAGAATCGTGCTGATATCACCCGAAAGAAAGCCAGCGCTTGCGCTGATCCGTAATGTTGGAAAGCGATCTGCGATGGCTGACGCAATCCGGTGATCAGCGGCTTGCACCCGAGCATGTGCCGCTTTGAGGTCTGGTCGTTGCTGCAAAAGATCAAGAGGAAGTCCCATTTTTGGAAGTCCATTTAGGCGAGGCAGAGGAATCGGTTTCTCTGCTCGATCTGCAGTTGGTGCTCTTCCCAGGAGGACGTCTAATTGATTCTCTAGTACGCGCACTTGGGCGAGCGTTGGTTCAAGTCGCCGTCGAGTCCGCAGTAGTTGTTGTTTCTGCTGAAAAACATCAAGAGCGTTAGCGAGACCTTGCTCAAATCTCGTTTGTATCAAGGACAGAACAGTCTCGTTGACTGAGATTTGTTTCCTCAAAAGGGCCGCTTGGGCTCTTTGCTCGGCCAGTAGGTACCATGTTTCACTGATTCCGGCAGTGAGGGACATAATGGCTGCGTTAACGTCCTCGTGAGATGCTTGCACATCCAGTAGGGCTCCCTGCTTCTGAGAACGAAATTTTCCCCAGAGGTCGACCTCATAAGAAACACCTACCGAAACCTCAAAGCGACTGAACTCTCTTGCGTCGCCACCAAAAAACTGGTTGATGATTTGATTTCGACCTGCGTCCATCCGAAAATCAAACCGAGGCCAATAGACGGCGCCAATTTTCCGAGCAGCTGCGTCTGCTTGTTCGAATCGGGCAGCTGCCATTTGTATGTCGAGATTACTCTTAAGGCCTTGTTCAATGGTTGAATCTAGATCGCTGTCTTTAAATTCTCTCCACCATTGCGAATCTAATTTTTTGGCGAGCGAATTGGAGTTTTTCGCCGAAAAAGTCTTGGGTACCGGAGGATTGGTATCTTTTTTTGTGACGTAGGTATGAGGAACACAGGCTGCCCCAATACTGATGAGTACTACTGCAAAGATTATTTGTTTCATGGGTTCTCCTGCGGAGCGATACCATTCCAGAGAGTCTCGACAACCTCTTCAACATATTTGTCGGGTGCAGTTGGGGCATGACTAAATATTAACTCGAAAAATGCGTAGTTGGCGAGTGAGCCGAGAAGCATGCGAGTCACGGTTTTGGGATAGTGAGACGTAATGCGCTGTTGCTCTATCTGATCAGTAATAAATGAAGTCATCGCATTCATTGCATTAATGGGAGGCGGAAGTTCTTGAGGTAGGGCGTGCATAACCTCGTTGAGGTGAGCGTGGATTTTCAACATCCGGCCCATATTTTCACGATAGAATTTGATAATATGATGCCCCATATCAAGCATAACTTTCCGTGGGTCAGAGTCTCGAGTTGTTGCGTCGAGAAGATCTTCCCAAGGAAGTTTTCGTGGAATCTGCAAAGCCGAACAGAATAGTTCGGCTTTGGTTCCGAACCTCTTATAGATCGAGCCCTCGGATACTCCCGCAGTTCTCGCTATTTCCGCCGTCGTTACGGAAAAGCCACGAGCAAGAAAAGCGTTTCGCGCAGCATCGAGAATGGCCTCATCATCTATAACGGTCGGTCTGGGCACGGAGGGCCGATTAGCATTCCAAATTTCGCAGTGTCAATAAATAGTGAGTGCTCCCTCATTAATTATAATAGAGGGTATGTTCGTAAGAGATGATGATTATTAGCTTCGGTTGCGAAATCTCATACAAATAGTCAGGTCTTGTCTGTTACAGCACGTGTGCTGTGAATGTTTCTGATTATGACTTCGAGCTTCCGGACTCTTTGATAGCGCAGTATCCGGTATCTCAAAGAGATCATTCTCGTTTGATGGTCTTGCGCCGACATGACCATTCTATCGAGCACAGAAGTTTTAGAGAATTACCGGAATTACTGAGCGCGAATGATCTCCTCGTCACCAATAATACGAAGGTATTGAAAGCCCGACTCAGAGCCTACAAGCCGACAGGTGGCAAGGTAGAGGTTCTTCTCATTTCTCCTCATGAGCACGAGCGTCAATGGAGAGTAATGGCAACCAATTCGCGGACACTAAAACCCGGAATGGAACTGAGATTCGAAAGTGACGACAAGGCTCGAGTAACTGAAAATGAAGGGCAGGGCTTCTGTATTCTCGAATTCGACAATCCGGTCGAACAACTGGCCTTTGAACAAGGGGCTATTCCTCTTCCTCCGTACATGGGACGTAAGAGCGAGCCAATCGACGAGGAACGTTATCAAACGGTCTATGCATCTGACGCGCATCAGCGATCAGTGGCGGCACCAACTGCTGGTTTGCACTTTACTTCTGAGTTGTTCTCAGAGCTGAGCGATAAAGGAATTCAGCACGCATCCATCACCTTAGATGTTGGACCCGGTACCTTCATGCCGGTTCGTGGTGAAGATATAGAAAGCCATGAAATGCATCTGGAAGCCTTTCAAATTAACGATAGTGTGGTGGATTCCATCAAAAACGCGCAACGAGTCATTGCGGTCGGAACAACGGTTGTTCGTACGCTAGAGAGTCTCGAACAGCTTAAACCTACCTCAGGGTCGACACAGTTATTTATTTATCCCGGATTTCAGTTTAAGTATGTCGACGGCTTACTCACTAATTTTCACTTACCAAAATCAACGCTTTTGATGCTGGTGTCCGCATTTGCTGGACGCGAATTTATTTTGCAAGCGTATGCGGAAGCGGTATCTCGAGAATACCGATTCTTTTCTTATGGCGATGCCATGCTGATTTTATAACTATGGAACGAACTGTAAATTTCGAACTGTTACACGTAGATACTAAAACGAAAGCTCGTCTTGGGAAAATGACGACGCCTCATGGTGTTGTGCACACGCCGACTTTCATGCCCGTCGGAACCGCCGGAACTGTCAAGGCGATGCTTCCTGAGGAAGTTGAGTCTACGGGTGCGGAGGTTGTTCTAGGAAACACCTTTCATCTCTATCTCAGACCAGGTCACAAAACCGTCAACAAGCTCGGAGGCCTTCATCGTTTCTCAAACTGGAATAAAACAATTCTTACCGACTCCGGTGGATATCAGGTCTTCTCTCTAAGGGATCTAAGGTCAATCAGCGAACAAGGCGTCGAGTTCAGAAGTCCCTATGATGGCTCTAAGCATATGATGACACCTGAATTATCGTTACAAATTCAGGAAGCTCTCGGTACCGATATCGCAATGGCCTTTGACGAGTGTCCGCCTCACGATGCGTCTCGAGATTATATCGCTCGTTCTATGGACATGACGACTCGATGGCTTGACCGTTGTATTGCGGCGAGACAGCAGCCGGGCAAGACGTCGCTCTTCGGGATTCTTCAAGGTGGTCGCTTTGAAGACTTACGAACCCAGCATGCGGAGACACTCATTGAACGTGATCTCGATGGGTATGCTATTGGTGGTGTAGCGATTGGTGAGGCACCCGAAGAAATTCTCCGGGTAGTCGGTTTTACAGCGCCACTTTTACCTGAAAATAAACCTCGCTACCTAATGGGAGTCGGTTATCCTAGAGACCTCACGCTTGCCGTCGCACGGGGCGTAGACATGTTTGACTGTGTAATACCAACTCGTAATGCTCGAAATGGTCGAGTTTTTACTAACGATGGATATTATTCAATCAAACTCGCGTCGCACAAAGAAGACAGTGAGTCCATCGATTCGACATGCGAGTGCCCGACTTGCAAAAATTACTCACGTGGATATCTAAGGCATCTTTTTATTTCGAACGAGATTTTAGGCCTTCGCTTGTTAACGATGCATAATTTGTGGTTCTATCAGTCACATATGAAGCGAATTCGACGTGCGATCAAAGAAGGTACATTTGACCAGATGGTTCAACATGCAATGAATAGTAAAAACCGCCGTGATCACTAAGCGACAACGACCACTTCGCCCACAGGCCCTCGCTTAGATGCTTTACTATTGATACTTCTTCTAGCGGGTACAATATTTACCTTAAATTTCGAATAACGGTCGACGACCCATGGGGCAGCTGAGTTTGATAAAATCACATGAACATCGTTTTTGCTGAGCTCTTCCACAATTTGAGCAAGTTTTTCTTGATCGCCTTGAGAGAATCCGTCCTTTGCGTAGGAAACAAAGTTCGATGTTTCGGACAAGGGTACATAGGGAGGATCAAAATAGACCAAATCACCGGGTTTGGCACGTTCAACGATAGATTCAAATCCCGTATGCCGAATGGTTGCCCTCTGTAGTGCCTTAGATACCTGACGCAGGTTTGCCTCATCACAAATAAGTGGGTTTACGTACCTGCCGAAAGGTACATTGAATTGTCCCTTTTTGTTGACGCGGTACAGGCCATTGAAACCGCAACGGTTTAGGTAAATCATTCGTGCGGCTCGTTCTGGGCGACTCATGCTCCAAGGGTCTTGAGCTCTTACTTCATAGTAATAATCGGATTCGTAATGGTGCTCCCCCAGTGCTTCAATGACACTATCTACTTCCACTTTGATCGCTTGATAGGTGTCTACGAGTTCTTGATTGATGTCAGATAGATTTGCGCGTTTTCGAGCGAGACGTCGTGTTCTGAATAAACCAAAAAATACTGCTCCACCTCCCATGAACGGCTCATGATAATTTCCTATGCTTTCCGGTAATTCACTAAAAATTTGATCAAGTAGTTGGGTCTTACCTCCAACCCATTTGAGGAAAGGCCGTGGGGTGACTCCGGTACGTCGCGTTGTTCGTAAACGTCCGGCAGGTCGGATTGTATTGTTTGGGTTTTGCTTTAGGGCAGCGTTAGACATGAATACTCCAGTAATCCTTAAATGGTCTGACTAAGTTTCGGTTCTTGCGGGTGGATGAGATGAGCAAAAGCCCACTCATGTTTAGTTTGTTGGTAACAAAAGCTGACGACTTGGCTTGTTCGAAACCCCATCCATGGCGTGGGGTTCGAGCTGGCCATCAACAGGTGACTCACGATGTGGCTGAGTGTTGGTTCATGTCCAACAATTGCAATGTGGTCCGTTGCTGCGCTTTGTGACGTTACAAGGTCTAGGATGTCGTCAATCGATGAGGGGCTAGCAATTAGCGGATATGCTTCAATCTGGTCGTCGCAGTCGAAAGTGCCTGCGAAGATCTCTGAAGTTTGTACGGCGCGAACAAGAGGACTTGTTAAGATCTTATCTAATCCACGAATCTCTTGAGCTAACAGTTGAGCGACTTTGCGTGTGACCTGTCGACCATTGGCCGTAAGTCCACGGTTAAAGTCACCTCCTTCGGCGTATGCATTGGCTTCGCCATGCCTGATAAAATGAACTCGTATTTCGCTCACGAGTTCGAAGGTAAGTTACTCAGATCGGTCACGCCATTTTTTGACCGGTTCTCATTTCGTCTCAAAAAAAGGGTAAAATGCGCCACTATTTGGCGCAGAGAAAATATCTAAAATCTCCATGAGATCTCGTAAATGATCTTTAGAAGCGATTCTGAGGATTTCGAAATCCTACATTTTTCTGCCTTTAGATCATGTCAAATTTTTCGCATTAGAAAAAAAAAATAAAAAAGGATCGTTTTTTTCTTTATTGGTTCATTACGAAATAATTTTTCGTAGGTTTTCTTGACAAAATTTTAAGGGAGTTTGGATTAACGAAGAATATCTAGCCGCGCATGGTGTCGGCTTGTGTGGAGTCAATCGTTCCGAAGTTTTGGAAAATAGAGAGAACGATTGCGAGTGCGATAGCTGCCTCTGCAGCCGCGATAACAATGACGAAGAGTGCAAAAACCTGACCGCCAACCAATCCTGTGACGTAGTGAGAGAATGCAACGAGATTGATGTTTGCACTATTGAGAATCAATTCAACCCCGATCAGTATTCCAACGGCGTTTTGTCTCGATACAACAACGAATGAGCCGACGGCGAATAGTATTGAAGAGAGAACAAGAAAGTGTTTTAGACCAACGGTAAGTATTTCTTGATGTGGCATTATTTTACTTCCTTTCGAGCCATCATGACGGCGCCAACTAATGCGCCGAGAATTAAGATCGATGCAACTTCAAATGGGAGAAGATACTCAGTAAGAAGAGCATTCCCGACGAGTGAGGTTGTCTCCGTTGCCGTTGTCTTTGCAAGAACCTTCCAGGGAGTCTGTACGGCAACAGTGACAAGAAGTGCGCCCATACCAAAACCAATAGGCAATGCACCGGTTACGTTGACAAGTGGGTTAGAATCTTCACTGTCAGTGATTTTGTTCGTGAGCATGACAGCAAAAAGAAAGAGCACCAAAACTCCGCCGACATAAACGACTAGCTGGGTAATGGCCAAGTAGTCTGCAGATAACCAGGCAAACAAAGCAGCGACGCCGAAAAGCGTGACAAGTAAGGAAAAGGCTGAGTACACGATGTTCCGCGATGCTGCGCAGCCTAAGGCTCCGAGCACGCTGAGCGTTGCGAACGCGAAAAACACAAGGTCGCTTAGCTTTATGACTTCAAAAATCTGTACAATGGTTTGACTCACCGCGCGCCAGGCTAGCAAAGCCTAGTGATGCCGGCAACGATCTTCGTACGAAAATGCCTGAAACTGCTACGAAAGGATGATCGACCTAATTGAGTGAAAGAGTTGCCTCTGGGGTGCGATGAGCACCCCAGGGGGAAAACGAGTAGGTGCTAGGGGTTTGCTTACTCGGCGCCGAACGTTTCTTTGAATTTTGTAAGGTGCTCCACGAAACTTTTCTCTAGTTCTGGCGTGATTTTCTGCTTCTCGCGTAATTCGGTGAGGATTTCAGGCGCATTGCCATCCAAGTAGCTCAGCAGCTCGCGTTCGAATTCGAGCATTTTCTCGACGGGAACGTCGATCACGAACATTCCTTCTTGGTACTTGCTGGTGTCCTTGTATTCGTCGTTCTTTGGTTTGGACGGAAAGATAGCGGCCCAGATAGCAGCGACCTGTCTTTCAACCTTCGCGGGTTTGTATTGGTCTTGTTTGAGCAATTCCAAGAGACGAATACCGATGTCGAGTTCTCGTTTGGTCACAGCGTCGAGGTCAGAGCCGAATTGAGCGAACGCAGCGAGTTCACGGTATGCAGCGAGTTTCAAACGGAGCATGCCCGCAACGTCTTTCATCGCTTTGATCTGTGCGTTACCACCCACACGAGAAACTGAGATTCCCGCGTTTACTGCTGGCCGTTGTCCAGAACTAAACAAGTCAGCTTCCAAGAAGATCTGACCATCGGTAATCGAAATGACGTTGGTCGGAATGTACGCAGAAACGTCGCCTGCCTGGGTTTCGATGATTGGTAGTGCAGTCAGTGAGCCACCGCCCTTTGCGTCAGACAGTTTTGCCGCACGTTCGAGCAAACGGCTGTGGAGATAGAAAACATCTCCAGGAAATGCTTCACGACCAGGAGGACGACGAAGAAGAAGTGCGAGCTGACGATACGCAGTCGCCTGCTTAGACAGGTCATCATAAATGATGAGCGCGTGTTTGCCGTTGTCCCGGAAGTACTCTGCCATCGTTACACCAGAGTAGGGTGCAAGGAACTGAAGGGGAGCTGGATCTGAAGCGCCCGCCAGTACAATGGTGGTGTACTCCATCGCGCCTTCTTGTTCGAGCTTGTGCTTCACTTGCGAAACAGTGGATTGCTTCTGACCAATCGCGACGTAGAAGCAATGTACGTCAGCGCCTTTTTGGTTGATGATTGTATCGACTGCGATGGCTGTCTTACCGGTCTGGCGGTCGCCGATGATAAGCTCACGCTGACCGCGACCGATTGGAATCATCGTATCGATCGCCTTGATACCTGTTTGAAGCGGTTCATGGACGCTTTTTCGAGCAATAATACCCGGTGCTTTTAATTCAATCTTGCCGCGTTTGTCCGTTTGGATGGGGCCTTTTCCGTCAATAGGTTCACCAAGAGCGTTGACTACGCGACCCATAACGGCCTCACCGACTGGTACATCAGCGATACGGCCGGTACGTCGTACGGTGTCACCTTCGCGGACATGCTCGCCAGCACCCATCAGAGCAACACCAACGTTGCTTTCTTCAAGGTTCAATACGATCCCTTTCAGTTCTCCCGGGAACTCAACCAGCTCGCCAGCCTTTGCGTTTTGAAGGCCATAGACGCGTGCAATACCATCACCAATTGTAGTGACTGTTCCGGTCTCGGCGACTTCGACTTTTTTGTCGTAGCTTTCAATTTGTTGTCGGATAAGTTGTGAGATTTCCTCTCCACGGATTTGCATGATCGAGAGCTGGCTAACAGTCGCTTGAGCGAAGATCAACTGAAAGTAGTCGCCCCATTATTTTTAGTTGGATCTCTCGACATGAGATATTCATCGAAGGACATACAATGACTCCTGACCGTCTGATTTCCGTGCTTTGAGAGAGGACGACGGGTGAAACACTTAGAATTTTTATGGGGTTTATACTAGTCGCTCATCGCGTCAGGAGACCAGACGACGAGAACTCGACTAAGCGTGACTTTGAAGTTGTTTGCGAAGACTTGCAATCTGGGTTTGTAGTGTTCCGTCAAATACAAGCGATCCGACGGAAGTTCGAATGCCGCCGATGAGCGCGGGATCAACTTCGACATCAAGTTCAACGGTCATCCCGGTACGTTTCCCAAGGGCTCGTTTCAGGCTGTCTTTCGTGTCTTCACTCAGAGGAAAAGCGCTTTCAACCCGTGCTCGGATTCGTTTGGCCCGTTCGTCCGCCATTGTGCGAACATCGGCAGCGATTGCAGGTAATTCTGATGCTCGTCCCCTCTTCACGAGAAGGTGAACGTATCGTTGGATAATGATCGACGCTTCGAGCTTCTCAAAAATAGCGTTGACGGTCTGTGTTCGTTCTTCCTGCCCGAAGGTGGGATTGGTGAGAACGTTTCGCAAGTCGGCAGACTCGTCAAACGCTTCACAAAACGTTGATAGTTCAGAGGAAAAAGTATCGACCTCTTCGTCGGACTTTGCAGTTTCGACGATGGCTTTCGCATAACGACGGCTGACAATTGAGCTGGTAGACATATCTAAATCCTTATTCCTTTAGTTCTTAGCGATATTGCCAATATATTCGTCCGCCAGTCGGCGACGATCTGCGTCCGTGATTCGCTCTGCGAACAAGTTCTGCGTCATAGACAGAGTCGTTTCGATTGCAGCTTCTCGAATTTCTCGTTGAGCCTTCAGAGACTCCTGATTGATCGTGAAGTCCGCATCTCGAATCATACGCTCAATCTTTAGCTCTGCTTCTGCTTTGACTTTCGTTTCGTCTGCTTCAGCTTGCGCTTGATAGCTTTCCATAATCTCTTCGACTTCTTTTTCGAGATTACTCAATTTATTGGCGTACTCTTCGAGACGTTTTTCGGCCGCGGCTTGCTTTTCTTCGGCTTCCTTTAGTTGAGCGGCCATTTCTTCACGTTGATGCTGAAGATGTTCTTTTGGAGACCGTCCTGTGAGGTTTCGGAGAATCGCTGGAAGAGCGAGAAGAAGTACAACAAAGTTTATGACCAACGCTCCAATTTCGAGCCAATTTATGCTGCCGTCTCCGTGACCGCCGCCTGCACCAATAATCATTCCAATCATGACTAAATATTCCTCCCAAGAAGTTTAGAAGCAGTAATGTCCGCAAGCCGATGAGCCTCTGCGCTTACAGTGGACATCGCGCTTTCTTTTTCTTTAGCAATTTCAGCTAAAGATTGCTTTACGCGTTGTTCAACCGAGCTTTGCTCTTCGGCGATTTTTTCATTCATCGCAGTCTGTGCTGCGGCCCGGAGCGCGTTTCGCTTCTCTAGACCTTTTCGCTTCGCGGCTTCGATTTGCTCCTCAAAAGCTTCAGCTTGGCGTTCCGCTTCTTCAAGCTTTTGATTGGCTCGTTCGACAGCGCCTTCGATACGGTCGTGCCTCTTTTCAAAAAGCTCGAGAAACGGTTTAAAAACCAAACCGTTGAGGATCACGAATGGGAAAATGATAAGCGCCAGAGCCACAAGTGCGGTGGCGTCGACGTCGAGAGTTAGTCCTGCAAAAACCACGACGCTCGACTAGCGACCTCGAACTGGCGAGTCAACCCTGGCATTTTATCTGTGAACGAACTAATAATGACAAAAATGGCTAAGGACAGTGAAGAGCAGGAAAATGCCGAGTCATCTCGGCAAATCACAGCGGAGGACCTCGCGCAGCATACTCCAATCTTGACAAATTATTTGCGGAAATTCGTTCGGCCCAACGAGCTGGATGATGCCGTTCAGACCGTTATGGCCCGAGCATTAGAGAATTTAGAAAAGTATCGAGGCGAGAGCACTCCGCGTGTTTGGTTATTAGGGATCGCCCGTAATGTAGGGTTTGAGCAAGGTCGTAGGAGGCAAAAAGCACCGGTTCTTGCGAGTCAAACGCAAGACGAGTCGCAATCGGACAGGGGTATCGCCGACGTTGAGGAAGGCCCATCTGCTGATGAGGTCATGGGACGTAAGGAAGAGCAGGCCTTTGCTCTTCAAGCGCTCGGCAATTTGACGCTTGATGACAAGCTCGTTTTGTTGGTCACCTACGTGGATGGGGTTTCCGGTCCTGAGGCGGCTGAGGTCCTGGGCATGTCGTTTTCAGCCTTCAGGCAAAGACTCTCTAGAGCTCGTCAGGCGCTGAGAGCCGAACTGAAATCCATTACAGATAGAGGGGATTCCGCCGAGGCGGCCAAAATTCTCGCTGCTTGGCAGCCAGCACTCGACCCACATGGCACGAAAAAAGATCTCAACACCACGTCAAATGACTCCGAATCTTGACGCCATGCTCGGGACCAGCCATGTCATGGGTCGATATGGCAAAAGACACGCTTTCAATTACCGATAACCGAACAGGCAAAGTCTACGAGATCCCGATTACCGATGAGACCATCCGAAGTTTGGATCTTAGACAGATCAAAGTGAACGACGATGACTTCGGACTCATGGCGTACGATCCCGCCTATCAAAATACTGCGGCATGTCGCTCTTCAATCACATACATTAATGGTGAGAAGGGCATCTTGACGTATCGAGGCTATTCGATCGAGGACCTCGCGCGCGAAGGCACCTTCATAGAGGTTGCCTACTTATTGCTCAACGGCGATTTACCGAACGCCGCAGAATCCGCAGCATGGAGACATGAGATCACTACCCATACCTATGTCCATGAGAACGTAAAGGATTTCATGACCGGCTTTCGATATGATGCCCACCCCATGAGTGTTTTGATTTCGACGATTGGCGCTTTGTCCTCATTTTACCCAGAAGCCAAAAACGTCGGCGATGAACAAGAACGTAAACAACAAATCATTCGTCTTCTTGCTAAAATGCCGACGATTGCAGCTTGGTCCTTCCGACATCGCCGAGGTCTTCCATATATCTATCCGGACAATGAGTTGAGCTATGCTGGGAACTTTCTTCAGATGATTAATCGATTCTCTGAGAAAAAATTTGAACCCAATCCAACTTTGGAGCGCGCCTTAGATGTTCTGTTTATTCTCCATGCAGATCACGAACAGAACTGCTCGACGACTGCGGTTAGAGGGGTAGGTTCATCTCAAGCGGATCCGTTTACCGCTGTGTCCGCGGCCTGCGGCGCACTATCTGGTCCTTTGCATGGCGGAGCGAATGAGAAAGTCCTACGTATGCTGCGGGAAATTGGTAGCAAAGATAACGTTCCACAATTCATCAAAGCTGTTAAGTCGGGTGAAGCTCGGGCCATGGGCTTCGGACATCGTGTGTACAAAAGCTATGACCCGCGAGCGAAAGCGATTAAGTCGCTTGCGGACCAAGTATTTGAAATTACCGGAGCGAATCCCTTGCTTGATATTGCACAAGAACTTGAAAGGATTGCCCTTGAAGACGAATACTTCATCAAACGTAAGCTTTATCCCAATGTCGATTTTTATTCCGGTCTTATCTATGACTCAATGGGGTTCCCGACGGATATGTTTACCGTCTTATTCGCCATCCCTAGAGTTGCTGGCTGGCTTGCTCAGTGGAACGAAATGGTAAATGACAAAGAGCAAAAAATTGCTCGTCCTCGCCAAATCTTCACGGGGCCCGGTGCTCGCGAATACAAAGCACTTAACGACCGCTAAAGCGTCAATGCGTTGTATGCGCAGCTTGCAGACTCATGCCTGTTGAAATCTTTACTGTTAACTCCGAAGCTCTTCGAAACAATCCTTTAGGTGATCCCCACAGTCGGGAACTTCATTGCATTGTTCCCGAAGGGCTATCAGAGAATGAACCTGTCGGCGTACTTTGGTATCTTTCAGGTTACGCAGGCGTTAGTCGAGGAATGCTCTCGGGTGACCCTTGGCAAGAAAGCCTGCAGGCACGCATCAGCCGATTGCAGGCAGAAGGGCTTGTGGGACAGATGATCGTCGCTTTGCCTGACTGCTTCACGAAGTATGGCGGTTCACAGTTCCTTGATTCGCCCGCCCAAGGCTTGTACGAAACGTACTTGCTCACAGAACTTCGTGAATTCATCGAATCCAAATTCAATGTAAGCGGCCATGCGATCGCAGGAAAATCTTCTGGTGGATTTGGGGCATTATTCCATGCCATGCGCAACCCCGGACAATTTCGGGCGGCGGTATGTCATTCAGGCGACTTGGGATTTCGTTTGGCCCATACTGGTGAGCTGCCTCTATTGATGAATGCCATTCATGAACACGGTGGGGTAGAAAACCTCGTTAAAGCCTTCGACAAAGCCAAAAAGAAAAAGACGGGTCGATGGATTGGTCCGATGAGCATGCTGGCTTATGCAGCAGCGTACTCACCAGATGAAACTCAACCTTTGGGGATTGCGCTTCCGTTCGACTTATCGACAGGTCAAATTGATGAAGCGGTTTTCGCGCGTTGGCTCGCGTTTGATCCGGTCGAAATGGTGATGGACGAAGCTTGTCAGGAAGCTCTACGTGGCCTTGATTTGCTCTTCATAGATTGTGGTTCACGAGATGAATATCATTTGCAATGGGGTGCGAGAGGACTGAAACGTAAACTCGAATCCTTGGAAATTGGACACGTTTATCAGGAGTTTAATGACGGTCATCGAAGCACGAGTTATCGTCTCGATGTAAGTTTGCCTCTTATCTACAAGGCTCTTTCAAAGTAAGTCGATGCATTCGTTTTATTTTCGCGGCGCAATTTTATGCTTTCTCTTCGCAATTGCTTGTGACGACCACTCATTCGAGGAAAAGTACAAGAACCACAAACTGAAATCTCAGGGACAGGTGCAAAAACACGATGATGGAACATTTTCTATGATCGGCCCTTGGACCTTTTGGTATCAAAACGGGCAAAAAAAAGCTTTCGGACAATTTCGTGACGGCCGAAAATTTGCGAGTCGTGATCAGCTCGGTGTTCCAAAAAACTCGAAAACAGCGAAGCGCAGCTTCGATGAGAAAGCGGAGAAACAAGATAAAAAAAAGGGTGATCAAGGTATTCCAATAGAAGGCCGTACCGGTCTGTGGACTTTTTGGTTTGAGAACGGGATGAAACTATCTCAAGGTGAATTCATTGACGGACAGCCTCATGGTTCTATGACGAATTGGTTCGATTCAGGGAGCAAACGCTCGTCTGGAAATTACAAGAATGGTCGACCTGATGGAGAGTGGACTTCGTGGCACGAAAACGGAGTGGTTGCATCGAAGGGTGTATATATCGGTGGTAAGCAGGATGGTGTCTGGACGTATTGGTTTGAGAACGGTCAAAAATCTATCGAAGGTCGTTCCAAAAATGGAGTCAAACACGGTAAGGCGATTTATTGGCATGACAATGGTACTGTGAAAGAGCGGCGCGAATATAAGCGAGGTGAAAAATCAGGCCTTTGGGAAAGCTGGTATCCAAATGCTAAGAAAAAGAGTGAACAGCAATTCCGTGATGGTGTTCAAATCGGTATCTATCGTGCATGGCATGATAACGAAAAGCTTAGCATAGAAGGTTCGTTCATAGACGGAGTTCGTGAAGGGAAATGGACGTTTCGGCACCGAAACGGGACAATCAGTCTGGAAGGTAAATTTATAAAGGATAAACAAAACGGGGTCTGGACCGCATATCACGAAAACGGAGAGAAAAAAGAACAAGGTCGAGCTGTTGATGATCAACGTGATGGACCCGTCACTACCTGGTATGCAAGTGGGCGTAAGAAATCAGAAGGTATCTACAAAAATGGTACACGCCACGGTATTTGGACCGAGTGGTACGAAAACGGCCAAACCTCTGCAAAAAGTCAATTCATCAACGGGCAACGATACGGTGAGCAAAGAGAATGGTTCGAAGACGGCCAGCGAAGAAAAAAAGGAAGTATGTCGAACGGACAAAGAGTCGGTGAATGGTCATGGTGGCATAAGAACGGGAAACGCATGGCCAAGGGTGCATATGAAAATGACAAAGCGCGAAGCCTTCAATGTTGGGATTCGCGAGGAAATGTAGTCGCGACTAACTTTGATAATGAAAACGGCTATCGGTGTCCTGACCTCTCCAGTCGTTAGCTATTTGCTCGTCTAAGGTGAAGGCTGTGTAGTTGGGCGAGAGCTGGCCTGTCTTTTTGTTTGTGCCCTAATTTCCTTTTCCGTGGGCCTTACATACTTTTTATCTCGTATGTACAGATAGAGGACTGCCATCGCGTCGACTTTTTTTTCCGTTGTATTGTTGTATGTCGTTACGAGTTCATATTCTGCGTTGGCTGAAAGCGTAAAACCTTTTGAGTCCGAGTAGTTTTCAATCTTTTTCAGCCCGACCGTATGGGCAAAATTTTCAGCCCTCGCTTGATAAATAATTTTCCCACTCGAAAGATCATGTAAGCTGATTGACTCTGCATAGGGATGAAGGTGTGCCGCCGCTGCATGGACTATCGTGTCTTCGGTTAAGGCCAATTGAGGTGTCGCCAAAGTTCTATATTCGTGTCGACCAGGAGGAACCATCCAGTGACCTGAAAATCTTCGTCCGTGACGGTCGTGATGCTCTTCATTTCCTTGGTTGGCATCTTCGCCGGGCAAGCATCTTGCTTTACGCTGAAGCGGATTCGGCTTCAGTACTTCGTAGACCATAGATTCACCAGTCATAGACACCTGAACCGTGAGACTCCGATAGGTGAGGGGTATGATCTCGCTTTGCCTCTCTTTATCACGGAGGAATTGGATTTTTGTCCGGTGGCGAAGTTTTTCAATCCCTGAATTTTGATGGAGGTTGAGGGTCTGGGTCGCCATACGAAACGGTTCGTTAGAGAGTACAGGTATCCCAAAACCCTCCGGTAGCGAGAGATTTAGTAGGCCTTGGGAAAGTGTAAATACGCGAGGATCTCTACGATGCTTGGCAAAAATTTTGGGTGGTCGCTCACTATCAAAATTTGCGTGGCAGACGTATTGCTCAGATGCAACTGTTTCGCCGTCTGCTTCTGTGACTTCAGAACGGATGCCCTGAACCCAAAGCAGTTCAGGTTGCTGATTTTCAAGTAAGCTAAATTGATGGCTCCAAATTGGGCCGGTCATTGATGGATAGATGCGGTCGACAGTTTGGATATCTGACAAAAGTTGAACGCTAGAGTTAGTGCGCGTTACTCGCCTAACCTGAAACTCTTTTTTGCGTTCGACTGAGGGGGCAGTGGTATTTTTCTTACTTTCATTACAGCTGATGATGAGTAGACATAAGAGATTGAACAGCCAAAGCCGAAGATGAGCGCGACTCATGCTGATTAGTTTGCTGTCTGAGCGCTGGTAATGGACGGTGTCGCTAATAGGAAGGGGGCGATTTCGGCATTGAATTTTTCGTTTGCTTCGTTCGTAAATTGATAACTCCCGTGCATCGTCCCCCAAGGCGTTTCGAGAATACATCCAGATTGATATTCGTGAGATTCGCCAGGCTTCAGAGTCGGTTGTTGACCTATCACGCCATCTCCTTTCACCTCTCGGACAATTTCATTCGCGTCTGTAATAATCCAGTGTCGGGTCAATAATTGCGCAGTCTCTTTCCCTTCGTTGCTGATTGTTACGGTGTACATAAACACAAAACGATCACGACGCGGATCCGATTGACCCTGTAAGTACTCGCTGACAACTTTGACCCGAATTCCCTTGGTTAATGCATTCGACACACGCGAATCATTGCAATCAGCGCAGCTTGCTGACAATGCTCCGAATGAAATTTTTAATAGTGGATACCCTTTTTTTTCTCGAGCATTGTGATCTATGTATCTGAAATATCATCGTCTTTGTGACTGTTGACTTATCTACTCGTTAGTAGATAAAGTTTTTTTATGGGACGGCCTCGCGCAACAAACCAGACGGTGGAAACGGCACAACGCCTTCTTTCGGCCGCTGAGCAAGAGTTTGGCAGTAAAGGATTCGACCGAGCGCGTTTGGCTGATATCGCAAATATTGCCGGAATTAGTCGTCCGTCCCTTTTGTATCATTACAACTCGAAGGACGCACTATACGCAGCTGTGGTTCGTCAGGCCTTCCAACGTTTGGGAACGACGTTAGTAAGTGCGCTGACCGCAGAGGGTGACTTTCACTCGCGGATCAAACGAACCATTGAGATCTTCGGCACTTTTCTTGATGACCATCGTCATATGTCTCTAATGTTTTTAAGAGAGTTGGTAGACGGTCACGGACCAGGACGGGATTTATTAATCGCTGCGGGTGTGCCCATCTTAAATCGGGTCGAGGACTTTGCAAAGGCGGAAGGCTTCTCTTTTGTCCGTGGGAGTGTGCCGATTCGGGCAGCATTGATGCAGATTATCTCAGGAATGATTGTTCATTCCGCTGCGGGAAATTTACGACAACCCTTATGGGGGGATGAAAGAGACTATTCTTCAGTTTTTGCAAGAGAACTCATTCAAGGTGGACAATTATGCAACTAAGCCAAATTATCACTAATCTGCGAACCAATGTTCCGACAATGCGCGATGCTGCGAAAATGAAGAACGTGAAAGTTCTGATGGGTCTTTTGGGGCCTGCCTATCGCAATCTAATCTTACAGCGAGCTAAGCAGTCCGAAAAAATAACGATTAGAACAAGTAATAGTGCATTTTTTGATTGGAGTTATCAACGTGACCATAAAGGTCTGAAACGCCTCTATAATTCCGCCAAAAAGGGTCAGTGGAATGGTGATGATCTGCCTTGGAGTATCAATGTTGACCCAATGAATACGGAAGTTGAGCTCATGCCAGAACAGCTCAATCCTATGCGCGACCTTCTCGCTTACCGACGTCTCACAAAAAAAGAACAACTCGCTCAACGCCATAGTATTCTTGCTTGGATGCTGAGTCAGTTTCTGCATGGCGAGCAAGGTGCTTTATTTGCTGCCTGCGAAGTGACGGAGGCTGTTCACTGGATGGACGGTAAGCTCTATGGATCTACTCAGGTCGTAGATGAAGGCCGCCACGTTGAAGTGTTCCATCGATATTTGCATGACAAATTAGAAAAGGTTTACCAAGTCAACGATAACCTCTTTACGATTATTGATTCTCTCATGAGCGATAATCGCTGGGACCTGAAGTTTCTCGGGATGCAGATTATGATTGAAGGCTTAGCTCTCGGCGCGTTTGGGACTATTCGCCAGACAACCAATGAGCCGCTTTTGCGTGAGCTACTTAAATATGTGATTACTGACGAGGCTCGTCATGTTCATTACGGCGTTGTCGCCCTCGGTGATTTTTATAAGAATCAGCTCAACGAAAAAGAACGTATGGAGCGAGAAGATTGGGCTTACGAGATGTCACTCCTTATGCGTAATCGATTTCTTGCTCACGAATTTTACGAAGAGCATTACGGCCATATGATGAGCCGAGCTGAATGGGACAGAAATCTTTTGCAATCAGACATGATGCAAATGTTTCGGAAAACGATCTTTCGGCGAATTATTCCGAATCTCCGTCGTATTGGGTTGTTATCAGATCGGATTAAGCAGCACTATGCTGATATCGGCTTACTCGTCTACGAAAATGATAAAGCTGCTCCTGACATTGAGGTTGCTGAGCTCCTGACGGCCTAACGGTTTTTCATCGTCGCTCGTTCTAAGCGAAACCACAAAGGCATTAGGACTAAGCTTACAATGGCGGCGCCGAGGTACATTATACGGTCGCTGAATCGATTGGCAACAAAGCCTAGTATAGGCGTTAGAAGCAGGCCACTAAGATCCCAAAGCAAAGTGTAGAAAGCGATGGCCGAACCTCGGAGCTCTGGCGGATTTCTCGATGTAACTTGACTGGCGAGCAAAGGAAAACAATATCCATGCGCGATGCCTCCGAGAATCCCGGCGATATAAAAAGTAAAAGTCGACTGCGCGAATGCGACGACAGTTGCTGCAAGAATATATAAGAAAAGTGCGGGTGGTATGAGCCGACTCGGACCCAGTTTATCCAGCGACCCAGCGCCTAGCAAACGTGCCCCGACTGCGCCAAAAGAATAGGTGAGCCATAAGCTCGAAGGATGCTCAAGCCCTCTCGCTTTGCCGGTTACGCCGATAAATGCGAGAAACATAGCGACAAGTGCCGCGAAGATCACGGTAGCAAGCCAAACGGATTTAAGTTGCTTTTGCGTGACCGTGCTAATGACCGCGGTAAACGAAAATTTTTCTCTTTGTCGCTGAACTTGGGGCTCTCGAATTAGAAATAAAAAGAAAAGTGAAGACCCGACGACGAGTCCTGTCGCAGGCAGAAACCATTGTAAGTCACTGCCCCTAACTCCGAGTTGCTCCATCAGCGGCATACCTGCCATAGGGAGTAATCCGGAAACGCCAAATAGAGCCAGTCCCTCGGTTCTTCGTGACTCGGGAACGAGGTCGGCTGCAAAGGTAAAGTAGCCTGTAAAGCAAGCACCCAAGCCCACTCCAAAGATGACTCGGGACACATAAATGATTGGACCGGTAGAGTCGACAAACCAAATTAGCCCCATCCCTGAAGCAATCATGATGGTACCGACAATCAGAGTTGCTTTTCGTCCCCAGGTATCTAGAGAACGGCCAACGAGTGGACGAGATGCAATTCCTCCAATTTTAGCCGCAGCAACAATCAAACCAATCTCAAGTCGATTAGCCGAGAGATGGTTCAAATAGAGTGGAAGCAGCACCATTGATGTCCAGCCTAAGGACTGAAGAAAATGGGCCGTGACCAATATGCCGAAAGACTTTGTAAAAAGAGCAGGCTTGGTCTGGGGTAAGTCGTTCATGAAGAGCCGGTTAGCTTCCGGCGATTGTCATTTCGCTCACGCGAAATGTTGGTGTAGCAATTGCGGTTCGAGTGACGAGATCCGAACCAACCCCGTCAATGCGTTTCCATAAATCTTTGAAGTTTAGGCTGATTGTGATTTCGCCTACGGGCGTCGTCTTCTTCCCTTCCTCAATCCAGAAACCTTCGGCACCACGGCTGAAATCACCGGTAACAGGATTAAAACCAAATCCCATCATGCTTGTTACGTAGAGACCTTTTTCCGTTCCGCGAATAATTTCTTCTGGAGACGTATCGGTAGGTAATAAATGAAAGTTTGTGGGTGAGACAGAAGGTGAGCTCCCGAGTCCGCGTGATGCATTTGCGGTGCTTTTTTTGCCAAGCTTACGTGCGCTGTAAGTATCTAAGAGAAACGTTTTTAGCACGCCATTTTCAACAATTGTATTATTTTTCGACGGTAAACCTTCACCGTCAAAGGGGCGTGAACCAGGGGCTCGAGGGATCAACGGATTATCGACAATGTTTACGATGTCGCTAGCAATAACTTCGTTTTCGGACTCCAATAAATACGAGCTTCGACGATAGATTGCACTGCCTGAGAGACATTGCATCAGCGCGGAAAGCAATGCCCGGCCCGTATCGGGATCAAAAATTACAGGCGCTTCACAGGTTGGTACTTTTTGAGCACCAAGTTTTTCTAGCGTGCGGCGTGCTGCCTCTTTTCCTACGTCTTCGGCGCCTTGCATGTCACTTAGGAATCGCTTGGCATCCCAGTAAAAACCAACTTGCATTTTTTCACCTTCAACTTCTGCGATGGGATTTACGACCAATGAATAGTAACTTGAGTCATAGCTGCCGCAGAAACCTCCACTAGTGACGAGTGCGGTGCCGCCTATTGTTCGACCGAAGGTTGCTCCCTCTGAGTTCGTAATTCTTTCATCAAAGCCAAGCGCCGCTTTTTCTCCTTCGAGAGCCCACTGGATAGCTTTTTCGGCGGAAAAATCTCTCGCTTCTTCGTCGCATAAATCGAGTTCAGGAAATGTCTTCGCCAGCGAGGAGGCATCAGGAGGCTCCGCGAACTCGTCGGGTTGTGACAATTTAGCTAATTCGATAGCGTCGTCAACGAGGGCATCAAGGCCTCCATCGGTGGTATCATTGGTATAAGTCACCGCAGAACGCTGATTGATAATGACTCTTAGTCCTGCTCCTTTTGGTGCAGCCTCCTCAACGAGTTCGGTTTCTCCTTGCCGCACCTTAACACTCATTTCTGCGCCATCCTTAACCACGGCTTCAGCTATTTTCGCTCCAGCTTTTTCTGCTCTCGAGATAATTTCTTTTGCGAGTGCGATTCGAGTTTCGTTCCTGTTTGTCATCTCATTAGCCTCCGATCTTCGTCCCGCCAACAGTAATTGAGCCAACTCGTATTGTCGGACAACCGACTCCAACCGGCACAGACTGGCCGTCTTTACCGCACGTCCAAATACCGTTTGAAATTTCGACGTCTGAACCAAGCATATCAACAGTGCCCATTGCTTCCGGACCGTTTCCGATAAGGTTTACGCCTTTGAGTGGTGCTGTGATTTTACCGTCTTCTATAAGATATGCTTCGGTCAGCGAGAACACAAAGTCACCATTGGTGATGTTCACCTGGCCACCAGAGAAGCGCTTGGCATAGATACCTTTCTTCGTGTTCTCAATAATTTCTTCAGGAGAATGCGGACCGCCTAGCATCATGGTGTTGGTCATGCGAGGCATTGGCGCGTCACGGAAGCTTTCCCGCCGTCCATTGAAGCTCTCGGTCTTATAGTGTTTCGCACTCAATCGATCGTGGAGATAACCGACAAGCTTTCCATTTTCGATCAGGGTGGAGGCTTTGGCGTCGTTACCTTCATCGTCGGTGTTAATGCTTCCGCGTGCATGTGCGTAGCTTGGGTCGTCAATAACAGTGACCAAACCACTGGCTACGGATTCGCCAATTTTGCCAGAGTAATTTGAAGTGCCTTTTCTATTGAAATCGGCCTCAAGTCCGTGGCCTACCGCTTCGTGCAGTAGAATACCACTGTCTCCTGGTGCGAGAACCACAGGAAAATCGCCAGCGGGTGCTTCTTCGGCGTGAAGCATCGAAATTGCTATTCGCGCAGCTTCTCGGCCATGGTCTTCAGGCTTTTGTCCTTGAAGTGTAAAGAAATCGAGATTGACACGTCCACCTCCACCGCTTCGTCCACCTTGCCTGTTTTCCCCGTCTTCTGCGATAGCAGACACGTTGAATCTTAGCAGAGGCTGTCGGTCGTGGATGAATCGTCCGTCACTCGTGGCAATTACAATTTCACGGACTTGTTCCACGAAAGAAGCTTCGACGCGTTCTATTCGTGAGTCGTAGGCTCTCGCTGCTCGGTCTGCTCGTTCGAGGAGGGCACGCTTTGCTTCACCTGAGCTCAAGAGAGACAAGGAATCTAATTCGTAACGCCTCGGAAGATGAACGGATACAAGCTCGGCTGAAGTATTTGCGCCGCCAGCATTCGCTATCGCACCCGCGGTTTTCGCTGCACGCAGCATCGCTTCGGGTGTGAGATCTTCTACATAAGCATACCCTGTTGCATCTCCGCGCAAGACTCGAATACCTACGCCCATATCGACGCCTCTCCCTGCTCGTTTAAGGATTTGCTCATCGTACATCATGCTCCCTGAGGCTTTATACTCAAAGAATAAGTCAGCATAATCACCGCCGGCATAAAGTGCGGCGTTTAGGATTCTTGATGCCATTTGTGGGTCAATTGCTTGAGAACCACCAGGGGCAAATGGGGCTTGGTATCTTCTGCTCACGGCGGGAGTTTAGCACCAGAATTTACAGAATGTATCGAGGTATCGCTAATCGTCTAATTTTTTTGATAAAGGATAGCCAATAAAGCCAACGGAAATGCAGTTTACCCCGCTTGATTAAGTAAGCGAACGGCTTCCTTGAATGCTTCAGATGCTTCGGGATAACTATTGTAAGCTTCTTGATGGTGCCCGTCTGCTGCCGCCGACCAGACTCGATTCAGCATTCTTTCACCATACGCGACAACTACTAGGATTTCTGCGCCTTTTTCCATACCGAATTTATTTACAATTCGTTGCCGGACCTCCGCGAAAGGAAGCACGTATTTGTCTAGGACTTCGTCTACGCGAGCGGTAATGCTTTCGGTATCTAAATCCCCGATTTCCTCACCAAGCTTCTCGAGGGGAGCGACAAGGTCCGAGAGTAAAGTCGCAGGGTCTTGCCCGTCTTTACTGTCTGCTTCGTTTGCGCTAGTGGCTGCAACGGCTCTTCTCCAAGCGATCAACCCCGTAATTGCAACAAGCAGTCCGCCGATGAACAGACCGAGTGTGCTGGGCCAGGTTTGCCCGTCGTCAGGAACTTTGGCTCCACCAAGAATACAAATCACAATGCCAATAGCAAAGATTACAAATGATACTGTTTGATTCATGATCAACCTCCCATGGCCTTGGCCATTTCGAATCCGGCGTGAAAGATGCCCATAATTGCTTCGCCAACGATAAGTCCAGCCGCGACAGGAACCAATTTATGTTGGTAGAATTCTCCACCAAATTTTTTAGTCATCCACATAGATGCGAGACAACCGAGTCCGTAGCCAAACGTAATTGAAAAAGGCAAATACATCGCGAGACCGATGAGAACACCGAGTCCGGCCATAGGCGCTGCTCCCAAAAGTGCGCCAATGATTCCGCCTAAAGCGTATTTATCAATCGGGACGTTGCCGCTTTTTACCGCATCAATGATGCCCATAAGAACACCTGCTTGTGGGGCCGGAAGAGGGCTGCCCTCTCCAAAACCGCCTGCTCCGGTTCCCTTTGGACCATAGTGCCAAAGTACGTAGATCGCACCAGCGGCCAATAGCGCACCCATCCAGGTGACGCAAAACTGAGCAATTTGCTGTTTTACGGGTCTTCCACCAATCATGTAACCGGTCTTGAGGTCCTGCATCATGTCCGCGCCTTGCCCAATGGCGACGCAAACTGCGATACCGACGACCATGGCTGCGGCCACGTTATTGTTTAATAAAAACATCATCAGCGTGACAGAAATGAGTGCCATTCCGCTCATCGGTGAGATATCGGTCATACCTGTTGCTTGCGCAACGATGAGACCCGCCAAGAATAGCCAAACAACTCCGACGACAGAGGCAAGGATGGCTTGGCCGACGCTCACACCTTCGGTCATCATCGAAGCTCCGAAGAATAAGACGATTGCACTGATGGTGCCGGCGATGAGTACCGAAAGAGGCATTTCATCAGAACCAACCTTGCTTCCGCCGCTCGTTGCTGTTTTTGCCGCAGTCGCCAATGAACGAAGCGCACTTTTTATCGCGGGAAAGCTCATGACTACACCCATAAGCGCACCACCGATCAGGGCTCCGATTCCCAAAGGCCTAATCATCTTGCCGTAGATAAATCCAAATACCGGAGTTCCTTGTGCAATGGCACCATCTTTGAATTCAGCCAAAGCAGTCGTTGTTTCGACCGCTGGACTCCAGCCCATGAAATAGGCAGCAGGGGACAGCACCCACCAAGCTAATAAACCGCCAACGAAGAATGGTACTCCTCCCCGACCTGCAAGCAAACCTGCCGCAAGGTTCATGAGTGAGAGGTATAAAACGGGTGAAAAATAATCAGGAATGAACCCAAAGCTCACATTGAGTTCTTCATGGTAAAGAATGCCTGGTGCATCCAGCAGTCCCGTCGCCATTATGAGTTTCCATCCTGCACCGAGCGCAAAGCCAATACCCAAAAGTTTTGCTTTTTCTATGCCTGTACTTCCAGAACGAATAATCGTCGCGACCGCGATTCCTGAGGGGAATCTGAGCCGATCAAGGTCGATCATCTGTTTGCGAAGAGGAATGATCAAAACGACACCGAGCACTGCACCGGCCACGCCACCAAGAAGCAGTGGTCCCATAGAAAATTCCAGTCCAGGAAGTCCCTCCGCTCTCCATTTGGCGTCGAGCATGAATAGGGCAGGGAGCGTGAACACCACCCCGGTTCCGGCGGTGTTGATACCGGAAGCGATGGTTTGATTGATGTTGTTCTCAATCATTGTCCCTTTGCCCATGACTCCCCGAAGTAGGGCGTATCCCATAATGGCGGCGACGGTGCTTCCGCCAATGGAAAATCCTAGTTTCAGGGCCGCGTAAACG